>ERZ836877.243-NODE-243-length-97714-cov-15.900910_pt1 | contig 97714 bp, 82 predicted proteins | sample MGYA00519469_ERZ836877 | MGnify/ENA primary metagenome ERZ836877 (study PRJEB31850, sample SAMEA3708809) | human gut metagenome | biome: human gut; feature: human-associated habitat; material: faeces | place: China | collected 2014 ...
TTTTGCGGATGCAAAAGAAAAACATGCCATGCGCTATACACACCACCGAGGTCTGGCCCGTGTCTCGGCATGGGTGAGGCTTAAATATGCTGCTATGAATCTCAAAAAACTGGCCCTCTGGAAGTGGAGCCGCTCTGATTTCTTTGTTTTTCTGCCCTATTTCTTCTTTGATACGACTAAAACGCCAGCTCTCGCATAACGAGAACTGGCGTTCTTTGACAAGCTGAGACGCCGCAAAGCGGCGTCTCTCTTTTTTTGGAGCAGGGTACGGGAATCGAACCCGCCTCCTCGGCTTGGGAAGCCGATGTACTACCGATGTACGAACCCTGCAAGTGGAATTATCATACCACACTTTTCCGCCCATTGCAAGGCGAAAATCGCCGCGGCCGTCACTTTCCCCGCCGCGCATAGGCCAAGCCGCCCGCGGCATAGGATAGCAGCAAAGAAAAAGGAGGGCTTGGGGTATGAAACGAGCAGTAGGTTTTCTGGCGGCATTAGTGCTGACGGTCGGTCTGGTACGGCCCTGCTGGGGGGTGGAGCTGACGCTGACCTCTCACGCGGCGCTGCTGATGGAAAAATCAACAGGGGAGATCCTTTACGCCCAGAACGAGCATGACGCGCTGCCGCCCGCCAGCGTCACCAAGATCATGACGGTGCTGCTGACCATGGAGGCCATCGACAGCGGCCGCATCGCGCTGGACGACATGGTGACGGTCAGTGCTTACGCCGCCGGGATGGGTGGCAGTCAGGTGTTTCTGGCGGAGGGTGAGCAGATGTCGGTGGACGATCTGCTGAAGGCGGTGTGCGTATCCTCCGGCAACGACGCGGCGGTGGCGCTGGCGGAGCATGTGGCGGGGGTGACGGAGCTGTTCGTGGAGCAGATGAACAACCGCGCCCGTGAGCTGGGCATGAAGGACACCCACTTCGTCAACTGCACCGGCCTGACGGCAGAGGGTCACGTGACCTCCGCCCACGACATTGCCCTGATGAGCCGTGAGCTGCTGCTGCACCACCCGGAGGTGCGGAACTACACCACCATCTGGATGGACACCCTGCGCAGCGGCACCTTCGGTCTCAGCAACACCAACAAGCTGATCCGGTTCTACGAGGGCGCCACGGGGCTGAAAACCGGCTTCACCCAGGAGGCAGGCTACTGCATCAGCGCCACGGCGGAGCGTGACGGCATGGAGCTGATCGCCGTCATCATGAAGGGCACTACCTCCGACAGCCGCAACACCGACGCCAAGACGCTGCTGAACTATGGCTTTTCCACCTACACGCTGGCCGATATCCAGCCGGAGGAGCCGCTGCCCGTCCTGCCGGTGACGCTGGGCACGGCGGACACCATGGCCCTGACGCTGCCGGAGGAGGGCCGCACGCTGCTGTTGGAAAAAAGCCGTTCCGGCGGCCTGACCCAGACGGTGGAGCTGCCGGAGACTGTAGCAGCGCCGATACAGGCGGGACAGCAGGTGGGCACGCTGACCGTCCGACAGGATGACACGGCGCTGCTGACCGTTCCCATCGTGGCGGCGGAGACGGTGGAGAAGCTCAGCTGGAGCCAGATGACGCGGCACATGCTGCAAATGGCCATCTTCTGCGGATAAGCGGAAAAATACGCAAAATCCCCCTTGTATTTTCCTGCCGGGCGATGTAATATTATCCTTTAAGAATAGATTGTTGCACAACAGGAGGTACGCACGATGATAAAGGTCGATCTTAGTAATATTCAGAGCTTTCTGCGCCTGCCCTATGAGGCGGCGGTGTCTCCCCGGCTGAAGATCGCCCACAGCCATTTGCAGCTGGGCAATGGCCGCGGCGGCGAATTTACCGGCTGGGTACACCTGCCCCGCGACTACGACCGGGCGGAGTATGAGCGCATCAAGGCGGCGGCGAAAAAGATCCAGAGCGATTCCAAGGCGCTGGTGGTCATCGGCATCGGCGGCTCCTATCTGGGTGCACGGGGTGTGATCGAGTGCCTGTGCTCCCCCAACTATAACCTGAAAAAGAAGAACACCCCCAACATCTACTTCATCGGCAACGGTCTCAGCAGCGAGGCGCTGACAGAGGTGATGGAACTGGTGGAGGATGTGGATTTCTCCGTCAACGTGATCTCCAAGTCCGGCACCACCACCGAGCCTGCCGTGGCCTTCCGCTTCTTCCGTGAGCTGCTGGAGAAGCGCTACGGCAAGGACGAGGCCGCCCGCCGCATTTACGCCACCACCGACGCCCACAAGGGTGCGCTGAAGTCTCTGGCGGACGCCAACGGCTACGAGACCTTCGTGGTGCCCGACAACATCGGCGGCCGCTACAGCGTGCTGACCGCCGTGGGTCTGCTGCCCATTGCCGCCGCCGGTATCGATATCGACGCGCTGATGAGCGGCGCGCAGGAGATGATGGAGACCTGCGCCGCCGGCGACATGGAGCGCAATCCCGCGTGGCGCTACGCCGGAGCCCGGTATGAGCTGTACCACATGGGCCGCAAGATCGAAATTCTGGCCGCCTACGAGCCGTCCTTCCGGTTCATGGCGGAGTGGTGGAAGCAGCTGTACGGCGAAAGCGAGGGCAAGGAGAACAAGGGTCTGTTCCCCGCCAGCGTGGAATTCACCGCCGACCTGCACTCCATGGGTCAGTACATTCAGCAGGGCGAGCGGCACCTGTTCGAGACGGTGGTGCGCTTCGGCCCCTCCGCCCACCAGCAGCAGGTGCCCTTCGACGAGGGCAACGGCGACGGCCTGAACTTCCTTGCAGGAAAGAGCATGGACTTCATCGCCCGTCAGGCCATGGACGGCACGCTGCTGGCCCATGTGGAGGGCGGCGTACCCAACATCATCGTGGAGACCGGCAGCAACGACGCCCACACGCTGGGCGGACTAATCTACTTCTTCGAGTATGCCTGTGGCCTCAGCGGCTATCTGCTGGACGTGAATCCCTTCGACCAGCCCGGCGTGGAAGCGTATAAGAAGAACATGTTCGCGCTGCTGGGCAAGCCCGGCTACGAGGAGCTGCGGGAGCAGCTGGTGAAGAAACTGGGTCGTTAACAGTTTTTTCATGGTGATTTCCATTGCATTTTCCCCGGCGGTATGGTATGCTGTTAGCAGAAGCATAACCATATCTTTATAAAGGAGTGATTTCTTATGGTTAGATTGATTATGGGCGCAAACGGTGCAGGTAAGACGAAGCAGCTGATCGAGCTGATCCACGCCGCGGTGGAGAGCGAGAACGGCAGCGTCGTGTGTATCGAGCCCAGCGCCGACATGACCTACGACATCAGCTACAATGTGCGTCTGGTCAACGCCGGTGAGTATAATGTGAATAATTACGAATGCCTGCGTGGCTTTATCAGCGGCCTGTACGCCGGCAATTACGATATTTCCCATGTATTCGTGGACAACCTGTGCAAGATCGCGGGCGACAAGGATCTGCAGGCGGTTGAGGACTTCCTGGGCTGGCTGGATCGTTTCAGCAACAGCAATGACGTGAAGTTCACCGTCACCATCAGCGCCGACGAGGATCTGGCCACCGAGGGCCTGCGGCAGTATACCTGATTTTCAAAATTGATCAAACAAGAGGAATGGCTTTTGCCATTCCTCTTGTTTGATTAATTGGCTTTTCTTAACATCCCAGCGCTGTTATTGTGCCGAAGAAATTTCTGCGTCTACTGTGCGGCAGGGTGTGGGCACCCCGCCCTACGCATGCTGCCGATAGAATTTTGTAGGGCGGGGCCAATGTGCCCCGCCGCACGGAAAACGCAATAGGTTCGATATATCGTCGTAGGGCGGGGTTCTACCCCGCCCGCTGTTTACCTGAAACACCATCATAAACCGAGCGGGAGGGATACCCCAAGGGCACTCATTCCGCTGCGCTCACCCCTCCCCCTACGCACGGATGCAGCACCCATTACGTCCATCGCGCGGTGGCCGGACCACCGACAGACCATTTGTAGGGGCGGACGACTCTGTCCGCCCTAACGATAAACATCCGGGCCACCGACAGGGCCGGCAGAGTCGTCGGCCCCTACAGCATTCTATCGCACAGCTTTGCCCCCCTCGGAATGACAGAGATGGATTTCTTAACAAGCTAAAAACAGGGACGACATGCGCCGTCCCTGTTTTTCTTATTGCCGCCATGTGTCGCCGCTTGGGTCAAACGCCACCTGCACGGCGCTGTCCGCTGGCGGCGCGGTGCTTTTCAGTGACGCGTTCAGCGCGGAAAGCTCCTTAATCGCTCCGGCCAGCTCCTTGATCTCCCGCACGGCGATCTCGTCGCCGGACATGTGAGCCGCCGTCTCCGCGCAGGCACGGCTCAGCTGCTCCGCCGCGCGGCGCATATGAGTTTCCCACGCCGTGGTTCTCGCCATTTCTCACCCCCCTTTCACCAGATACGGCGCAAAGACCTGCACCGCGTATTCCGCCAGACAATCCCGGCAGACGGCCTGACCGTTAATGTGGTAGTATTCCTCCCCACGGTAGATCTCGCCGTCGCACAGTGCGCACCGGGCGCTGACGCCCTCATAAGGCTCCATATCGTCACCTCCCCTATTGGTGACGAAAGAAAAAGCGGGTGTTGCCCCACACAGGGCAACACCCGCAGGTCTTTTCACTTCTTTCCCAGCTGGTAGAAGGCCACGGCGCTGGCGGCGGCCACGTTCAGGCTGTCCACACCGTGGGCCATGGGGATGCGTACCGTATAGTCGCAGTGGGCGATGGTGGCGGCGGCGAGGCCGTCCCCCTCCGTGCCCAGCACCACGGCCAGTTTGTCCTCCGCCAGCAGACGGGGATCGTCGATGGACAGCGAGTCGTCCCGCAGGGCCATGGCGGCGGTTCGGAAGCCCAGCTGCCGCAGCAGGGCCATACCGCCCTCCGGCCACGGGGCATCCTCCGGGAAGTACGTCCACGGGACTTGAAACACCGTGCCCATGCTGACCCGGACGGCCCGGCGGTACAGGGGATCGCTGCCCTGTGTGCTCAGCAGCACGGCGTCCATGTTCAGCGCGGCGGCGCTGCGGAAGATGGCGCCGATATTGGTGGGGTTCATGACGTTTTCCAGCACTGCCACCCGCCGCGCTCCGGCGCAGACCTGCTCCACCGTGGGCAGCTTGGGACGGCGCATGGCGCACAGCATGCCCCGCGTCAGCTTGAAGCCCGTCAGCTGCTCCAGCACCTCCAGCGGCGCGGCGTACACCGGAATATCCGCCGGACACCGGGCCAGCAGCTCCGCCGCCTTGCCCTCCACGTGCTTGCGCTCCATCAGGAAGGACACCGGCACACAGCCTGCGTCCAGCGCCCGGCCGATCACCAGCGGGCTTTCCGCGATAAACAGGGCGTTGGCCGGGTCGGCCCGGTTTACCAGTTGGTTCTCCGTCAGCCGGGCGTAGACGTCCAGCTCCGGGGCGTTAAAATCCGTGATCTCGCGCAGATCCATGGTCGTATCCTCTTGCTTTCTTCCGCAGCGGGCCGACAGAGTCGTCGGCCCCTATGGAATTTTTATTTCTCATGAACGATCAGCTCCGTCACATCGGGACGGGAGTAATGGCCGCAGGGGTCGAACTCCATGCGGGCTCTGACGGCCTCGTCGGGATTGATGTCGGCGTAGATGATGGTCTCGCAGTCCCACACCGGCTCGGTCACATAGTGGCCGTAGGGGTCAATGATGGCGCTGCCGCCGTTGCAGGGCGCTTTGGGCAGGCGGGCAATCTCGTCGGCGGCGGGGCCGTGGTAGCTGGTGGGGTACATGTCCCTGGTGAAGTACTGGTTCACATGGAACACGAAGCACTTGCCCTCAATGGCAATGTGCTTGATGGTGTCGTGCCACTCCGGGTTATTGTTGGTATTGGGGCACAGATACAGGCTGACGCCCTTCTGATACAGTGCCACACGGGCCAGCGGCATATAGTTCTCCCAGCAGATCAAGGCACCCATGGTGCCCCAGGGGGAGTCCACCGTGGGGAAGTAGTCCCTGTCCGCGTCGCCCCAGACGATACGCTCCGCGCCGGTAGGCTTCAGCTTCCGGTGGTTGCACAGCAGTTTGCCGTCGGGCCCGAAGATCATGTTGGCGCAGTACAGTGTGCCGTTGTTGCGGCCCCGCTCTGTATAGCCGATGGAGACGTAAGCGCCCGCCTCTTTCGCTGCCGCGCCGATGCGGTCGGTGTCCTCGCTGGGGCAGAGAACGGCGTTGTCATAGTAGATTTTCCAGTCGTCCCGGCACTCCTCGGTGCGGCTGCCCACGGTAAAACCGTAGGTCAGGCCGTAGGGATAGCAGGGGATCAGGGATTCGGGGAACACAATCAGCTCCGCGCCGTTCTGTCCGGCCTCGCGGATCTGAGCGCACACCTTGTCAATGGTGGCGTCCTTGTCGAACATCACCGGGGTGGCCTGTACCAGCGCCACGCGCAGCTTCTTTTGCAGGTCTTTCATAGGGATGCCCTCCTCGTTTTTTCAGGTGAGCTTATCCTACCAGAAACAACGGCGTTTGTAAATCGTCTTTTCCGGAGAGTTTCGGCGGTTTCCAGAAAATTCCACAATGGCTTCCATTAGCAAACAGCGTGGCCGCGTTAAGATTCCGTTCAATTTCATGAAAATCCTACAAAGTTTATAGTCAGTACCCGCTGAAATATCCATAAATTGGCTGTTGACTTTCGCGGTGCAAAGTTCTAAAATCAGTGCCAACAAAAAAACAACAGCCGGAGCGATCCCGGCGGAAAGGAGACCACCATGGCACGTCAGATGATGAACCACCCCGCTAAGACCCACAGCCTGCATACGGTCTCCTATTTTGCCGAGATGGCTCGCTACTTTGCGGGCTTTTATTGGTATGCCTATTTTTGCTCCCGATACCGTAAACCGGCTGAATCGACATAAGCGTAAGACCCATTTTTCATTGGCGTCAAGCGGCTTCGTCCTTCAGACGGAGCCGCTTTTCATTTTGTCCCATCCACACTTTGTACATTTTGAGAAGGAGAAAAATTATGACTGCAATCCTTTCTGCGGCTGTCATCTTCGTGGTGTTCGCCGCCGGAGACATGATCTCCGCCAAAACAAAAGCCATCGTTTCCATGCTGCTGGTGGCCTCTGTGGTCTTTCTGGCAGGCTTCTGGACCAACATCTTCCCGTCCACCCTGTTCGCGGATTCCACGCTGTTGAGCATGGCTGGACTGCTGGTGACCATGCTGCTGGTGCACCTTGGCACCACCATCAAGCTGCGTGACTTCGGTGCCCAGTGGCGCACGGTCATCATTTCCGCGCTGGCCTGCGTCGCCATTTCCGTGGCGGTGTACTTCCTTGGTCAGCTGATCGTTGACCGCGGCTTCGCTCTGGTGGGCGCGCCCATCCTGTCCGGCGGCGTGGTGGCTACCCTGCAAATGACCGAGATGGCCAACAACGCCAGCCGCCCCGAGCTGGCCGTGTTCGCCACGCTGGTGATGTGCGCCCAGGGCTTCGTGGGCTACCCGGTGGCCTCCCTGTGCCTGAAAAGCGAGGCCAAGCGCCTGAAGCGGGACATTGACGCAGGTTCTGTGACGCTGGCGCCCGTGAATGCCGCCCAGACTGCCGCCCGCAAGAAGCTGATCCCCGCCCTGCCCGCCAAGTACAACACCCCCAACACCATCATCGCCAAGGTCATTCTGGTGGCGCTGCTGTCCACCTGGGTGTCCAGCCTGTTCCACGACGCGGTGAACAAGCTGGTGTGGTGCCTGATCTTCGGCGTACTGCTGAAGGAGCTGGGCTTCCTGGATGAGGACGCCCTGGGCAAGGCCAACGCCACCGGCATCGTCATGCCCATCATCACCCTTTCCATCTTCACCAATCTGGCCTCCGCTACCCCTGAAATGGTGGGCAGCATGGTGGTTCCCCTGCTGGTCTGCGTGGTCATCGGCACCATCGCCTTCTCCCTTGCCTCCATTCTGGTGGGCAAGCTGTTCGGCTACAGCTGGCAGATGTCCATGGCCATCGGCAGCTCCTGCCTGTTCGGCTTCCCCGGAACCGTCATCATCTCCAACGAGGTGTCCGAGAGCACCGGCACCACCGAGGAGGAAAAGGCCTACATCAGCGCACAGATCATGCCCAAGATGCTGGTGGCCGGTATGGTCACCGTGTCCATCACCTCCGTGCTGGTGGCGGGCGTCATGTGCAAGTGGCTGTAAGCGCAGCCCATTGAAAGGAGTCTTTCTATCATGTCTGAGATCAAGACTTACGTCGAGAGCATTTTCGACGAACTGGTGGCTATCCGCCGGGATATCCACGCCCACCCCGAGGTGGGTATGACTGAGGTACGTACCAGCGCCCTGATCCGCGCTGAGTTGGAAAAAATGGGCATGGACGAGGTGCAGTCCCCCTTGCCCACTGCCGTGGTAGGACTGCTCCACGGTGGAAAAGGCCCCGGCAAGTGCGTGGCCTTCCGGGCCGACATTGACGCCTTGCCTGTCCACGAGGAGACGGGTCTGCCCTTTGCCAGCCAGAACGAGGGCGTCATGCACGCCTGCGGCCACGACCTGCACGCCACCATGCTGCTGGGCCTTGCCAAGACACTGTGCCATCTGCGGGATAGCTTCGCCGGAACGGTGAAGTTCATCTTCGAGCCCAGCGAGGACACCATGCCCGGCGGCGCACGGAAGCTGGTAGCCGCCGGTGTCATGGAGAATCCCCACGTGGACGCCATCTTCGGCCAGCACGTGTGCCCCTCCGAGAATGACACCGTGGGCACGCTGAACCTGTACAAGGGCTACTTCACCAGCGCGGTGGATCTGTTGCACATCACCGTTCACGGCAAGAGCGGCCACGGCGCCGCGCCCCACACCGCCCATGACGCCATTGCCTGCGCCGGATATCTCATTACCGTGCTGCAAACGGTGGTTTCCCGCCGCACCGACCCGCTGACCACCGCCGTGCTGACGGTGGGCACCATGTCCGGCGGCGACGCGGTGAACATCACCGCCGGCGAGGCAAAGATGGTTGCCGTGCTGCGCACCTTCGGCGACGAGGTGCGGGAGACCGCCATTGAGGAGGTCAACCGCATCTGCAAGGGCATCGGCATCGCCTTTGCCTGCGATATCGAGGTAAATCTGGAGGAGGGCTACGCCGCCACCTACAACGACAGTGCCATGATCGATCTGGTGGAATCCTCCGCCACTGCCGAGCTGGGCGAAAGCGCCGTGCGGTATATCACCCAGCCCTTCTCCGGCAGCGAGGACTTCAGCTTCTTCGGCAAGCTGACCGGCACCCCCTGCGCCTTCATGATGATCGACGCGGGCCACGGCGAGAATCCGGTGTCCCTCCACAACGGCAAGATCGTGTTTGACGAAAAGGTCATGGTCTCCGGCGTTTCCGCCATGAGCCGCATCGCACTGGAATATCTGAAGAAGTGATTTTCTCTCCCGCTTTTCACATTATCAAAAAAGCTGCGCTTTTTTGATAAATCAGGATCCGCTCCGACCCGCATTCATTCGCCCACAAGGTGGGCGAATGAACACTCTCTCCGCGCAGAGTGTTTTTTGCCACATACATGCTGCGGCAAAAAACAATTGAACAGGTTCGCCGCTGCGGCGGCGAATTCTGCGAAGCTTTTTATGTAAAACCACAGCACCGGGCGGGGTACGCAATGCGTACCCCGCCCGGTGTTGTGTTTTAGGGTTGGTTAGGGCAAGGCTCCCCTTGTTGCAAGGGGAGCTGTCGGCGAAGCCGACTGAGGGGATAAACCGTGACGGGGCAATCCCTCCGTCAACGCTTCGCGTTGCCACCTCCCTTTACACAAGGGAGGCTTTGGTAGGCGCCCCTACAACCGTCTACCGTTCTTTTTCCGTCCCGCCGCTTACTCCCCTGCCTGCGGCACGGGGATGATCTGGTCGCCGAAGACGATGTGATCCACCTGGGTCACGTCGATGGGGGCGTCAAAGCAGTAGTCGATGGAGGTATAATCCGGCCCCTGTACAGCAGAGCCGTCTGCTCCGATCTCCACGGCGCTGCCGTCCTTCATCACCAGTGCGAAGTTCTTCACACCGTAGCCCACATTGGTGCCCTCGGCGATGGTTTCATCATACGGGTAGCTGTACTCACCCACCACGGCCAGGGGCGAAATGCGGAAGTATTCCAGCGTGAGGGGATATCCCGGCTCCGACCATTCGCTTTCGGTGGTTCGTCCGGACGCATCTACATAGATTGTGGGCGACGGCTTGGCGTTCCGGCCGATCTCAAAGCTCCAGTCACCCTCCAGCAGCTCCTCATAGGGGAGATCCGTGTTCCACGGCTTCCACCAGATGTTATGGAACCGCAGCTGTTTGGACTTGCCGTCCGTAAAGGACAGAACGGTGAAGTCCTCACCCTCCGTTTCCTTGAGTTCGGCGATGTCTCTAGTAGTCAGATATGACGACCTGAGCTTTACCACCACCTCCACAACGTTGTCGCCGGGGGTCTCGTCAAACCAGTCAAAGTTACAGCTCACGCCGGGGATATCGTACCCCTCACTGGTGATAAAATCATGCCCTTCCGCATAATTCCACGGCTGCATGTTGCCCTCGCCCTCTTGGTACGTGTACAGCTCCGTTCCCTCCGGGGCCTCGATGCGCAGGCGGAGGTAATAGTTGTTCTCGTCGCAGATAGCCGCCAGCGGCGTGATGGTAGTGCCGTTGCTGGTGACAGGCTGCAGGTCCGTGGTGCCCAGCGCCTCCATCACCTGCTTCTGCTCCGCCGTCAGGTCGCCGAAATAGCCCTTGAAGCTGTCGGCCACACCCAGCTTGGCGGCCACCACCGTGGCGGTACACAGCGCCGTGACAACGGCGGCGACCAGCAATGCTCTTGCGATACGGCCGGCCTTTTTTGCCGCAGGGCGTCTGCCCTGCTGTTCCTCAATTTTTTTCATTGTCAGCTCCTCTATACGGCGGAGGTCGGCTGCATTGTAAGGGGAAAGCTCGATCTCCTCGTCGGCGAACTCGTCCATCAGATCATAAAGATTGTATTCCATGCCGCGCCTCCTTTCTCAGTTTCGTCATGATTGTCCTCCCGCAGCAGAAAGTCCCGAAGCTTCGCCCGGCCGCGGTTCAGCTTGGTGCGGACGGTGGATTCGTTCAGCCCCATGTCCGCGGCAATGTCGGCGGTTTTCTGATAGTAGTAATAGAACCGTAGGAACACCTCCCGATCCACCGGGTTCAGGCTCAGCAGCGCCATGCGGACGCGGACTGCCTGCTCCCGGCGCTCCAGCGCCGCTTCCGGCGTCCGGTCATCCACAATGACCGCCTCCTCGTCCAGCGGCAGGGTGTCCGACGCCCGGCGCAGACAGCTGCGTGCCGTATTCCGGGCCACCGTGGCCAGCCATGAGCGGGCGGCGTTGGGCAGGATCTTCCCCGCGTTGTTCCACAGGGCCAGAAACACATCGGAGGCGACCTCCTCCACGTCGGCGTTGGACATGCGCTGGCCGATGATGTTGTGAATAATGGTGCTGACATACGCACCGTATCGATGGATGAACCATGCCAGCGCATCCTGTGAGCCCTGTTTCATCTGCCGCAGGGCCTGTTCCTCTGTCAAATCGCTCACTTCCTTTGGGAGAGTTGTTTTCTTGACGGCCGTCATCTATCATAACGCACCTTGGGCGATTTTGTCTCATGGTTTTGAAAATTTTGTGAGAAGGAGCGTAGGGGCGGACATCGTTGAAAAGCCTGTCATTGCGAGCCGGTGCTCACACTGGCGTGGCAATCCGTCGGGGCGTTAAGAAAACATGCCAGCGGCATGTTTTTAGCCTCCGATCTCGGCGGCTATGCCGCCGTAGCATCCATCTTGGCATCCACCGCACTGTCAAGGGATTACGGATTCCCACACCAGTGACATCGGTCACTGGTTCGGAATGACAGGGAGGACGGCATGACACGGCAGGGCACATTGGCCCCGCCCTACAGCGGCTTGCCGGATCCCCGTAGGGCGGGCCCCATGTGGCCCGCCGCCCGACAGACACAAAAAAGTTCCAAAAAGCAAAGGCTCCTGCCGAAGCAGAAGCCTTTGTAGAAAACAGGGTATAAACTCAGCGCTTGGAGAACTGCGGAGCGCGACGAGCGGCTTTGAGACCGTACTTCTTACGCTCCTTCATACGAGGATCGCGGGTCAGGAAGCCGGCCTTCTTCAGGATGGCGCGGTACTCAGGGTTCACCAGCAGCAGGGCGCGGCTGATGCCGTGACGCAGGGCGCCGGCCTGACCGGAAACGCCGCCGCCTTCCACGGTAGCAACGATATCCACCTTGCCCAGGGTATCGGTGGCGGACAGGGGCTGACGGACGACCATCTTCAGGGTCTCCAGACCGAAGTACTCGTCGATATCGCGGCCGTTGATGGTGATATTGCCGGAACCGTTCTCAAACAGATGCACGCGGGCAACGGAGGACTTGCGGCGGCCGGTGCCGTACTTGTAGGGATTCTTGGACTGATACATTCTTCGTTTCCTCCTTCAATTACTTGACCAGCTCGGGCTTCTGTGCCTGATGCTCGTGGGTGTCGCCGGCATAGACGTGCAGGCGCTTCAGGGAGTCCTTGGTAACGGTGTTGCGGGGCATCATGCCGCGGACGGCCACGCGCATGGCCAGCTCAGGCTTGTCCTGCATCAGGATGCGGTACTTGGTCTCCTTCAGACCGCCGATCCAACCGGAGTGGGTGCGATAGTACTTCTGCTCCAGCTTGTTGCCGGTCAGAACCGCCTTGCCGGCGTTGATAACGATGACGTTATCGCCGCAGTCGGCGTGGGGGGTATAGGTGACTTTGCCCTTGCCGCGCAGCAGGTCGGCCACGACGACGGCGGTCTTGCCCAGAGGCTTGCCGGCGGCGTCAACGACGTACCACTTGCGCTCGATGTTGGCCTTGTTTGCCATAAAAGTGGACATGGTGTTTTCCTCCAAATTTATTATAATGTATTTTGCTTTACTTTTTCGTGTTCCCTTGCTAAAATCGTAAGGAAACGCGCCAAACGCGCAAGGATATTTATAGCATAACGGCGCGGGGATGTCAACACTATTTTGATTTACGATAAAAACATCTCGTGTTTTCTCTCGTTTTCTCTCAATATCTTTCGTTTTCAAGCTTTGCAATTTCACTTTTCGGAGGTGCTTTCTATGCAGCATATTCTGGGACTTGTCCGCCGGTGTGTGGAGGACTATCACATGATCGAGCCGGGCGACCGGATCGCCGTGGGCGTCAGCGGCGGAAAGGACAGCCTGCTGACGCTGGTATCGCTGGCCCGGCTGCAAAAATTCTACCCCATCCCCTTCACGGTGGAGGCCATCACCATGGAGATGGGCATGCCGGGAATGGACTTCTCCGGCGTGGCGGCGCTGTGCGAAAAGCTGGAGGTGCCCTACACCCGCATTCAAGTGCCGGTGTACCAGATCATCTTCGAGGAGCGGAAGGAGAAGAACCCCTGCTCCCTGTGCGCCAAGCTGCGGCGGGGCAGCCTGAACACCGCCCTGACGGAGCGGGGCATCCGGAAGATCGCGCTGGGCCACCACTACGACGACGCGGTGGAGACGCTGCTGATGAATTTGCTGTTCGAGGGCCGCATCGGCTGCTTCCAGCCGGTGACGTTCCTGGACCGCACCGGCGTGACGCAGATTCGTCCGCTTCTGTACTGCCACGAGGACGATATCCGCCGTGTGGCGCTGCGGGAGGGTCTGCCCATCGTTCACAACCCCTGCCCCATGGACGGCCACAGTCGCCGTCAGGAGGTGAAGGAGCTGATCGTCTCGCTGGAGGAGCGGTATCCCGATTTGAAGCAGAAGCTGTTCGGCAGTTTGCAAAGATATCCTCTGTACGGGTGGAATCTGGAACAGACGGAGAAGTAAACCGCTTGCGTGCGGGAAAAGCAAACATAGGAGGTATGACAGCGTGAAAAAGACAGTATTTGCCGTGATCGCCATTGTGTGCGTCTTAGCGGCGGCGTTCCTGATCGGAACAGGCTTGCAGAAACGGACGGACGTTCTCTTGACCGACTATTCCGTCACGGAGGACGGAACGGTGATTCGCCTTGACGTACAGGTGGCGTCGTCCATGGGATATGTCCGGGGCTTCAAGAATGACGGCGGCGGTGTGAGACCCCATTACCTGAATTTCTATCGTACCTTCGGCGGCTTGAACAGCGCATGGGGCGCGGAAAGCTCATTTCTCCTCCCCGTCGAGCCGGAGGATACGGAGATCTATTTCAATCGTCCCGGCGGCGGGTATGAGCTTGTCTTGCAGAAGGACGGCACCGACGAATGGAGCAGACCCGCTGTGTAAAGGTTCGCCTGCCGCAAAAAGAAAAGCGGCAGGACGTGTATCCTGCCGTGAGATGGCGTATATGGCAATGCGTCGACCAAAGGCCCCCTTGTGTAAAGGGGGCTGTCACCGAAGGTGACTGGAGGATTGTCGGTTACCGGACAACCCCTCCGTCACGGCATACGCCGTGACACCTCCCCTTACACAGGGGAGGCTTCGGACGGTATCCCCGCCCAGTCGCTTATGTACCCAGCACCCACTTTACCAACAGCAGCAGACAGAACCCCGGCAGCCCCAGAATCGCCACGGTCAGGGCGTTGAACAGGTTCAAGCCCAGACTCAGCCCCGTGTAGGCGGTGGTGAGGTTCAGCGCCCACACCGCGCCGAACCCCAACGCCGTGTTGCCTGCCAGCCGCAGCGCCAGCTTCATCGGCGTTTTGAACAGCCGCCAGATGGCCACCAGCAGAAACAGCAGCACCAGCCCCAACGATACCTTTTCTACGACCGACATGGCTTCCCTCCCTTCACGGCGGACGCGGCCACGCAGGCCTCCTGCGCCGCCGGAACCGCGGCGCGCCGGTTCACCGGCATGCCGGAGCGCTCCTTGACGCACCGCAGCAGATAGTCATATTTCGCCTTCAGGGCGTTGATCTCGAAAATGCTGGCCTCTACCAGCTCCGGCTCACAGGCGTAGTTGAACCGTTCATAGGCCTCCTTCAGCTGCCGGTTGATCTGATCCAGCTCCTGCCGCAGCTCCTTGTCGGTGGGCCACAGGATATCCTTTTTCGTCTTTGCCATGATATGTCCTCCTCGTTTGAGGCGGGGCGGCCATGCTTCCCCTGCCTTATAGTGTACGAGTAGTTTGGACAAATATGCCACAGTTTAACCCACAAATTTGAAAGGAGCGCTGCCCATGACCCACGAGGACTATATGAATCAGGCGCTGACGCTGGCCCGTGAGGCCGCCGCTCACGGCGAGGTGCCGGTGGGCTGCGTCATCGTCCGGGACGGCAAAATCATCGGCCGGGGCCGCAACCGGCGGGAGGAAAAGCAGGCGGTATCCTCCCACGCGGAGATGGAGGCCATGGCGCAGGCCAACGAAGCACTGGGCTCGTGGCGGCTGGAGGACTGCGACCTGTATGTGACGCTGGAGCCGTGCCCCATGTGCGCCGGAGCCATCCTCAACGCGCGGGTGCGGCGGGTGTTCTACGGCGCGCGGGATCGGGCCATGGGCGCCTGCGGCGGCGTGCTGAACCTGTTCATGGAGGATTTTCCCCATCATCCCCAGCTGGTAGGCGGCATTCTGGCGGAGGACTGCCAGACGGTGCTGTCGGCGTTTTTCAAGGAACTGCGGAAATAGAAAAATACGAAATAGCGCAAATTTTGGGAACATTTCGGGAAAATTTTCCGTCTTATAATATAGATGCCCCACTATTTTCAGGAGGTACATCCCATGAAAAAGCTGATCTGTTTCCTTTTCGCTTTCCTTTTTCTGCTGAGCGCGGCGGGCTGCGGCGGAAAGCCCATCGACACCACATGGATGGAGGATCCCGACACTACCGTGAGCAGAGTCTCCAGCTCAGAGGCGCTTGATTCCGGCGCATTGAACGAGGATCGAATGACCATCAGCAGCGTTCTCCATTTTCCCATCTATAAATTTGACACGCTGGAGGAATTGACACAGTTCAAGGATTCTCTGGACTATCCGGAAATGCTCTCCTTCGCATATGACGAAGTCCCGCCTTTCAATGAGGTGACGGCAAAATATGACGAGGCGTTCTTCTCCGAAAACACCCTGCTGCTGGTGTATGTGGTAGCCAGCACCGGCACATACCGCTTCGCGGTGGACACCATCACCGGCGACGGCACGGGCCTGTGCGTCCACATTGCGGAAACGACCCACGCGGAAGTCGTAACAGACGATATGGCAGGATGGTTCATCACCGTGGCCGTCCCTGACAGCGCGGCGGCCACGTACACGGAATTTGACGCCGTTCTGGCCGAAGGCTCCGATTGCTGAATGAAATGACGAACACCCCGTCCACCCTCGCATGAGGATGAACGGGGTGTTCGTTGTGCAGAATTTGCGGCGGTGCAGCTGTCGGTTGCTTCGTAGGGGCCGATGCCCACATAGGCCCGCACAAATTACGATGGCAGTTGCGGTGGACGGCGGGGCGATGTGGGCATCGCCCCCTACGCTATTCTATCGTACCTGTTTGTAGGGCGGCATGACCACATGCCGCCGCGCTTTTGCGCGGTTATTTTTCGCCAGTATCAATAAAAACCATAAAGCCGAAGGCGAAACGCCTTCGGCTTATTATGGCAGGAAGATTGATGAAAAAAGTTTTTTGTCTCTTGCAAGTATTAAGATACCCGACGGTTGTTAAAAATCATCGTAAGGAACCATTACAAAAGTATTAAATATTTCCGCAACCCTTGTTACAACTGTGTTTTCCCCCGGTTTCGCACCGCCCTTTCCCTACACTGTCAGGTGGAAAGGAAGTGTGACCATGAGACAAACCATCGCGGCGGGACTCTTTTTGCTGATGCTGCTGTTTCTGCCTCCGTGGCTGCGGGCGGAGGAGCCCGCCCCACAGGAGGACACCTCGCCCCAGCCCATCCAAACCCAGCAGGCCGCACCGGAGGACGGCACCGGCTCCGACGCCGCCCACACCCTGCGTCTGTGGGACGGCAGCGCCGTGCAGACCCTAACGGCGGCGGAGTATCTGCCCGGCGTGGTGCGGGGTGAGATGCCCGCCACCTTTGAGCTCGAAGCCCTGAAGGCCCAGGCGGTGGCGGAGCGCACCTATCTCTACTACCGCATGACCGGCGGCGAGAAGGCCGCCCACCCCGACGCCGACGTATGCACCGACTCCAACTGCTGCACCGCGTGGCTCAGCGAGGAGGACGCCAGAGCCAAATGGGGCGACAAATTCGACCAGTACGAGACCAAGGTACAGCAGGCGGTGGCGGAAACCGACGGGCAGGTGGTGCTGTACGACGGCGCGCCTATCATGGCGGTGTTCCACTCCTCCTCCGCCGGTTCCACCGCCGCCAGCGGCGACGTATGGACGGCGGAGCTGCCGTACCTTGTCAGTGTGAAAAGCCCGGAGGAAGCGGACAGCGTGCCCAACTACTACAGCGTCAACACCTTCACCGCCGAGGAGTTCCGCACCATCTTCTGCAAGGCCCACGCCGACGCCCGGCTGTCCGGCGACTGCGGCGGCTGGGTGAAGGATATCCTGCTGACCAACGCCGGACGGGTGGCCTCCGCCACAGTGGGCGGCGTGTCCGTCACCGGCAAGGAGCTGCGGAGCCTGTTCGGCCTGCGCAGCGCCGTCTTCACGGTGGAGACTGCCGGAGACACCATCACCTTCCACGTCACCGGCTACGGCCACGGAGTAGGCATGAGCCAGTACGGCGCCAACGAACTGGCAAAAGAGGGGAAAAACTGGCAGGAGATCCTGCAATGGTACTACACCGGCGTGACGATCGGACTGTACAACGGCTGAAAAATGTGCTATACTATGCTATTATTCCTGCACATGTTTACAGAAAGTTCAGGAAAGACCCCACATCTTCGATATAATCAATAGAAAAGACACATTGGGAGGCTATCTATATGGCACGCAACATCCTTGTGGTGGAGGACGACCACAATATTTCCGACCTGATCCGCATGTATCTGGAAAAAGAGGGCTTCGAGGTGCGCATTGCCTACGACGGCGGCAAGGCCGTGGAGGAATACGACGCCAAGGCCCCGGACATGGTGCTGCTGGATATCATGCTGCCGGTGATGGACGGCTGGGCCGTGTGCGCCCACATCCGGGAAAAGGGCAAGACCCCCATCATCATGCTGACCGCCAAGGGCGACGTTACCGACCGGATCACCGGCCTTGAGATGGGCGCCGACGACTATCTGGTGAAGCCCTTTGAGATGAAGGAGCTGATGGCCCGCATCAACGCCGTGCTGCGCCGCAGCGAGATCCCCGATGATACCCGTAAGCGTCTGGTATACGACAAGCTGGTGATCGATCTGGACAGCTACGAGCTGGTGGTGGACGGCAAAAAGGTGGACACACCGCCCAAAGAGCTGGAGCTGCTCTACCATCTGGCCGTGACCCCCAACCGGGTGTACACCCGCAACCAGCTGCTGGACGAGGTGTGGGGCTTCGACTACTTTGGCGACAGCCGCACCGTGGACGTGCACATCAAGCGTCTGCGGGAAAAGGTAGAAAACGTCTCCGACCAGTGGGCGCTGAAAACCGTGTGGGGCGTAGGCTATAAGTTTGAAGTGAAGCAGCCGACATGATCGAGCAGTTCAAACGGAGATTCAATAGCCTCTACTGGCATCAGTTCGCGCTGACCGCCGGTATGGTGCTGCTGACGCTGCTGCTGTTGGGCGTCAGCTTCTTTACCCTCAGCTACGGCACCACCACGGCGGACAAGCGGGGCGAGATGCGCACCCGCGCCGAGCTGATCGCCCAGGTGTCCGCCGACTACTTTGCCGCCGCCGGAGACGCCAGCATCGACGAGGGCACCGCATTGCGGAAGCTGGCGGACATGGCGTCCCGCATGACGGATGTGGACTTCCTCATCTGCTCGGCCCAGGGCAACGTGCTGCTGACCACCGACGAGGAGCTGGTGGGCCGCAGCATCACCATCCCCCAGGATATCGTGGACGACATTCTGGGGAAAAAGGCGCTGTATCAGGGCCGCAGCAACATCAACGGCACCTACAGCGTCAAGAAGTTCGCCGTGGCCGTTCCCGTTCTCAGCAGCGAAAGTCAGCTGGTGGGTATCGTGCTGGCAGTGATGGACGAGTCGGAGATCATGCAGGTGTGGCGTTCCTTCATCGGCATGTTCCTGATGACCTCCGCCATCATTCTGCTGATCTCGTTCCTTGCCAGCTCCGTCACCTCCATGCGGCAGATCAAGCCCATCACCGACATGGTGCAGGCCACCCGCGCCTATGCCGCCGGTGATTTCGACGTGCGCATCCCCGAGCTGGACCGCAGCGACGAGATCGGTGAGCTGGCCCAGTCCTTCAACGCCATGGCGGACTCGCTGGCGGAGACGGAGCGTCAGCGCCGGGACTTTATCGCCAATGTGTCCCACGAGCTGAAAACCCCCATGACCACCATCGCCGGCTACACCGACGGTATTCTGGACGGCACCATCCCTCCGGAGCGGGAGCGGCACTATCTGCAGATCATCTCTGACGAGAGCCGCCGCCTGAGCCGTCTGGTGCGCCGCATGCTGGATATCTCCCAGATCCAGTCCAAGGAGATGAAGAAGGAGGAGGACTTCGATATCTGCGAGGTCATGCGTATCGCCCTTCTCAGCATGGAGCAGAAGATCAACGACCGGGGACTGGACGTAGAGACCAACATTCCCGACGACCCCACCATGGTGCAGGGCGACCGGGATCTCATCACGCAGGTGATCTACAACCTGCTGGAAAACGCCGCCAAGTTCGCCACGCCCCATACCGCGCTGTATCTGGGGCTGGCCACCAACGACGAAAAGGCCATTATCTCCGTCCGCAACCACGGCGCCACCATCGCGCCGGAGGAGATCCCCCTGCTGTTCGAGCGCTTCCACAAATCTGACAAATCCCGCAGCGAGGACAAGGACGGCTACGGTCTGGGCCTGTACGTGGTGAAAACCATTCTGGCCCAGCACAAGGAGCATATCTCCGTCACCAGTGAAAACGGCCTGACCTCCTTTGACTTCACGCTGCAATTGACTTCACCCCACAACACCTGAAAGGGAACGGAATATGGATGAACTGAGAGATAGAAACGAACCACAAGAGGTGGTAGGCTGGTATACGCCCCGGCAGGGGAACGAGGTGGTAGATTACTACGTGCACCGCCAGCCGCTTCCGGAATGCGTCCGCCCCGCACCGCCCCAGCAGACCGTGCCCCAGAAGAAAAAGCGCCGCGGCCTGTGGATCTTTCTGGGCGTTATGGGCGCTCTGGCGGTGGTGCTGATCCTTGCCGCGCTGCTGGGCGGCGGGACGAACGGCCCCGTCTATGACGGTGACAGCAGCGCTGGCGACGGCAGCGACGACGCCAGCAGCATCACGGATATTTACGCCGATCACCACACCACCATTCCCAAGGTGGACGGCTACGACCCCACGCTGCGGATGGCGGTGCTGGACACCTTCGGCGACGAGCTGACGGCCACGGAGGTCTTTGCCAGGGTGAACCCCGCCGTGGTGATGGTGGTGGCCGATCAGGGGGATGACAGCGCCTCCGTGGGCACCGGTGTCATCATGACGGCTGACGGTTATGTGGTCACCAACGCCCACGTGATCTCCGGCGGCGCTTCCTGCTGGGTGGCGCTGGATACCGGCGACACCTATGACGCGCTGCTGGTGGGCTATGACGCGGACGAGGATATCGCCGTGCTGAAGCTGGTGGACGCGGAGGATCTGCCGGTGGCGGAGTTCGGCAACAGCGATCTGACCATGGTGGGCGAGCAGGTATACGCCATTGGCAACCCGCTGGGCATCGAGCTGCGCTGCACCCTGACGGACGGTATCATCTCCGCTGTTGACCGGGATGTGCAGCTGGACGGCCGCACCCTGAATGTGATCCAGACCACCGCCGCGCTGAATAACGGCAACTCCGGCGGCCCACTCATCAGCCGCTTTGGACTGGTCATCGGCATCAACACCCTGAAAATGAGCGGCACCGGCGGCGCTGACGAGGCGTCGGTGGAGGGGCTGGGCTTCGCACTGCCCATTTCCCACGTGTGCTACGTGGTCAACGATATCATCGCCACCGGAAGGTTCCACGGCGTGCCCACGCTGGGGATCACGGTGGCCACCTATGAGAATGACGACGGCGGCACCTATGTACAGGTGATAGACGTCACCGAGGGTACGTCGGCGCAGGAGGCCGGCGTGCAGGAGGGCGACGTGATCGTGGCGGTGGACGGCCACAGCACGGCCACCACCGATGATCTGATGGCGGTGCGCCGCACCCACATTGCCGGCGAGACCATGACCCTGACCCTTTCCCGCGGCGGACAGACCCTCAACGTGGATGTCGTCCTGCGGGCAAGCAACGACTGATAAAAAAGCCTGAACCGTTACGGTTCAGGCTTTTTTATCAGCGTTATCACGCCCATCACCAGCAGATATACCCCGAACGGCCTGCGCAGCAGCTCCGTATCCATGGCAGTGGCGCACCACGCGCCCAGCGCCGCCGTCGCCACGCCCCACGGGATGGCCTGCCGCAGCGCCTGTTTGTCCAGCATCCCCGCCTTCCGGTGAAACAGCAGTCCCGCCCCGGCGGTGGGCAGGAAGTACAGCAGATTGATGCCCTGGGCCGTGCGCTGATTCACCCCCAGAAACAGCGTCATCACCAGCAGAAGCAGCGTTCCGCCGCCCACACCCCAGGCCGACAGGATACCGGTGGCCGTCCCCACCGCCAGCGGCAGCACCCACTCCGTCACAGCAGATACCTCACGCCGCCGTACAGCAGGAACAGGGCGAAGATCTTCCGCAGCGCCCCGGCGCTGACCTTGCGGAACAGCAGCCCGCCCAGCGCGCCGCCGATGCCGCCGCCGATCAGGTACGGCAGCGCCGCCAGCCAGTCAAAGCCGCCCCGCAGCACGTAAATAGCCGCCGACAGCACGCAGAAGGGCAATATCACCCCCACGCAGGTGGCCAGCGCCCGCTTCTGCTCCAAGCCGCACCAGCCCGTCAGCAGCGGCGCCATCACCATGCCGCCGCCACCGCCGAACAGTCCGTTCACCAGCCCCGCCGCCGCGCCGGAAACCCCCAGCTTCGCTTTTGGGTTCATGCTTTCCCACCTCCCGCTATGTAAGACCGCCGAAAGGCGGTCTTTTCGCGCACGACAGTGCGGCGTTACATCTTGCGGAAGCTCTGGCAGTCGGTGCACTGATCCATGGAGGGATTGGTCTCATGGGTGCCCACCTGAATGGAGTTCAGGCCGCAGCGATCCACGTCCTTGCAGTGGTGGGCGCAGCTGGTCACGGTGCAGTTGATGGCGCTGTTGGGGGTGCACTGGCAGCCGTCGTTGGTGCAGCCGCACTTTTCGTAATTGCTCATTGTGGTTTCCTCCCGAATAAAAAAGTAAGGTCAGGCGCGGAAAGCGTGGCTTTCCGTTTGCCTGACCATAGTGTGTCCGCCAGAATCGGGAATATGCAGTTGAAAATTTTTGAAATTGTAAGACTTTTCGCCAGTTTTTATATCCCCAGTATCGCCGACGCCAGCGCGAAATAGATCAGCAGGCTGGTGGCGTCCACGATGGTGGTGATAAACGGGCTGGCCATCACCGCCGGGTCAAGGCCGATCTTCTCCGCCAGCAGCGGCAGCGAGCAGCCCACGCACTTGGCGAAGATCACCACGAACATCACCGTCAGGCACACCACCAGGCACACCGCCATGGTGACCTCACTGTTGCCCAGCAGCGCCCTGTCCACCAGCTGCATCTTCACAAAGTTGGCGGCGGCCAGCGCCGCGCCGCACAGGAAGGCCACGCGGACCTCCTTCCACAGCACCGCCAGCACGTCGGAGAAGTCCACCTCGCCCAGACTCAGGGCGCGGATCACCGCCACCGACGCCTGCGTACCGGAGTTGCCGCCGGTGCCCGACAGCATGGGGATATAGGCGTTCAGCACCAGACAGGCCGCCAGCGCGTTTTCATAATGGTTCAGGATCATGCCGGTAAAGGTGGCCGACAGCATCAGGATCAGCAGCCACGGCATACGGGCTTTCCACGTGTCGAATACACCGGCGCGGAGATAGGGCTTGTCGGAGGGCAGCATAGCGGCCATCTTCTCGAAGTCCTCGGTGGTCTCCTCCTCGATAACGTCCATAGCGTCGTCGACGGTGACGATACCCACCAGCCGCTTCTCCAGATCCACAATGGGCATGGCGAGGAAGTCGTACTTGCTCAGCGCCTGAGCCACGTCCTCCTTATCGTCGGTGGTCTTGGCCCACACCACGTCCGGATCCATGATATCCTCGATGAGATCGTCCTCGTCCGCCAGCAGCAGGTCGCGGACGGACAGCACGCCCAGCAGGCGGCGGGTGGGATCGGTGACGTACAGGATGTTGATGGTCTCCAGCTCGCCGCCGATGCGGCGGATGCGCTTGAAGGCGTCCGCCACCGTCATATCCTTCTTCAGGGACAGGAATTCCATGTTCATGATGGAACCGGCGCTGTCCTCCGGGTATTTCAGAATTTCATTGATAGACTTGCGCATCTCCGGTGTGGCCTTATCCAGAATGCGGATCACCACGCTGGCGGGCATCTCCTCCACGATGTCCACGGCGTCGTCCAGATACAGCTCGTCCAGCACTTCCTTCAGCTCGGTGTTGGAAAAGCCGTTGATAAGCATCTCCTGACTCTCGCTCTCCAGCTCCACGAATACCTCCGCCGCCGTCTCCTTGGGCAGCAGCCGGTACAGCAGCGGCATGACCTCAGGCCCGGCCTCTTCCAGGATCTGGGCGATATCCGCACTCTCCATGGGCAGGAACATGTCACGCAGGTCGGCATAGCGTTTCTCGCGGATCATCTCCCTGATCTCGTCCAGCAATGCATCCATTTTGTTTTCCAAATCGATCATGCCACGTTCCTCCTTTCCATGGTTCGTCCACCTTTCCGGGCACAAAAAAACACCCCAGCGCGGCAGGCGCTGCGGTGAAAGCGGGAAGCAAGCCTATGGGGGTGCTTCTTGCCCTACCGTTACAAGCTTTAGCATCGCCGGGCGGTGAAACTGCGTTAGATGATACCTTGGTTTCGATATCGCCTGTTCAAACCCTCTCGTGGTGTCTCCACCATTTCGCGGCAGCAGTCCATATCCCTGCGGTAGCCTTACCTACCGGTGAACATTCATCTTATGCTATAGTATGTCAAAATAAAGGGCTTGTCAAGAGCGATGGACATCTTTTTTATCGCAGTCGAAAAAATGTTTTATAAATACGCCTTGTGTCGGAAAACGCAGTGTGGTATACTGTATAGTTGATAAAAACCGCACTCAACAAGGAAGGGGGGTCGCACCATGGGACTGCACGACGGACACCGCGCCCGGAAAAAGGAGCAGTTCCGCCGGCAGGGACTGGACGGCTTTGCCGACCACGAGGTGCTGGAGCTGCTGCTGTACTACGCCATCCCCCGGAAGGATACCAACGAGATCGCGCACCGGCTGCTGCAAAAATTCAGCTCGCTGCAAGGTGTGTTCAGCGCCCCGCTGGAGGAACTGGCCAAGGTGGACGGTGTGGGCGAGAGCGCGGCGCTGTTCCTGACGCTGCTGCCGCAGGTGCAGAAGCGGGCCATGCGCAGCGGTGGGAAGGAGCGGGTGCTGAACAGTGTGGACAAATGCGGCCGCTACTTTCTGGAGCTGCTGGGGCATGAGCGGCAGGAGCTGCTGTATCAGGCATGTCTGGATGGAAAGGGCAAGCTGCTGAGCTGCAAGAAGCTGTCTCAGGGCAGCGCCGACTGTACGGCACTTTCCGTGCGGCAGGTGGTGGAAAACGCCCTGTTGTCCGGTGCCAGCGCCGTGGTGCTGGCACACAACCACCCCAGCGGCGTGGCGCTGCCATCGGAAAGCGATCGGGCGGTGACGCTGTGGGTGCGCGACGCGCTGAAAACCATGGATATCCGATTGCTTGACCACATCATCGTGGCGGACAATGATTTTGTCAGTATGAACCAGAGCGGATATTTACTTTAATTTTTGTATGAGGAGAGTTTCGTCCCCTCGGGGACGAGGTACTTTTGTCCGTGGCGACAAAAGTACCCAAAACCGCCACTTAAACCTGCGGTTTAAGAATCCGCGCACGCTATGCCTTTTACAGATATGATGCCTTATACCACGCGTTCACAGGACACCGCTGTTGTCGTTTCGTATGACGCATTGACTTCCGTTTTGCGCCGCTGCCGCTGGCGTTATCAATGGTAGAAGTTGATGCGCTGTACGCGGCGGCCTGAGGGCAGGCCGCCCTACGAAACGGTTACGGTAGAATTGCGTAGGGTGGGGTGCCCTCACCCCACCGCACGGTGAATGCAAAAATGACTTTTCCGCACTGCATTAGCGGTAGCGGCGCTGGTGCAGAGACGATCCTTTTACGAATCGAAAAAGGCAATCCTCTGTGATCGTGCGGCAAACACTGACAATTTTGTACACATTATAGCGCGCCCGGAGGTGAAGGAACCGGAGGTTCCTTCCGGTGTTTTTGCCTACTTTTGTCACTGTTGACAAAAGTAGGTCGCTCCGGAGAGCGAAACACTCCAAAGGAGAACCCCTATGCCTCAATTCAAAGTCCATTCCGAATACTCCCCCGCGGGCGACCAGCCTCAGGCCATCGAAAGGCTGGCTCAGGGCGTGGATCTGGGCCTGCGGGAACAGGTGCTCAAGGGCGTCACCGGCTCCGGCAAGACCTACACCATGGCCAAGGTCATCGAGCAGGTGCAGCGCCCCACGCTGGTGCTGGCCCACAACAAGACGCTGGCCGCCCAGCTGTGCGAGGAGTTCCGGGAGTTCTTCCCGGAAAACGCCGTGGAGTACTTTGTCTCCTACTACGACTACTACCAGCCGGAGGCCTATATTCCCCACACCGACACCTATATCGAGAAGGACGCCTCTACCAACGAGGAGATCGACCGCCTGCGGCTCAGCGCCACCTGCGCCCTGCTGGAGCGGCGTGACGTGATCGTAGTGTCCTCCGTCAGCTGCATCTACGGTCTGGGCGAGCCGGACGACTTCGCCCGCATGATGATCTCCCTGCGCACCGGCATGACCATGGATCGGGACGAGCTGCTGCGCCGTCTGGTGGAGGACCGGTACGAGCGCAACGACGTGGCCTTCCAGCGCAACGTGTTCCGCGTCCGGGGCGACACGGTGGAGCTGTACCCCGCCTACTATAAAGACCGGGCCATCCGCGTGGAGTTCTTCGGTGATGAGATCGACCGCATCACCGAGTTCCACCCCGTCACCGGCGCTGCCATGAAGACCCTGAACCACGTGGCCATCTATCCCGCCAGCCACTACGTGACACCCAAGGACAAGATGGACGCCGCCATGGCCCAGATCAAAAAGGAGCTGGCGGAGCGGCTGCAATTCTTCGAGGAAAACAACATGCTGGTGGAGGCCCAGCGTCTGCGCCAGCGGACGGAATACGACATGGAGATGATGACCGAGCTAGGCTACTGCTCCGGCATCGAGAACTACTCCCGCATCATCTCCCAGCGGCCCGCCGGGTCGCCGCCCATGACGCTGCTGGACTTCTTCCCCGACGACTTCCTGCTGTTCGTGGACGAGAGCCACGTAACGCTGCCCCAGGTACGTGCCATGTACAACGGCGACCGTGCCCGCAAGGAGAGTCTGGTGCGCTACGGCTTCCGCCTGCCCTGCGCTTTCGATAACCGCCCTCTGAAATTCGAGGAGTTCGAGGAGCGCTTCCATCAGGCCATCTACGTCTCCGCCACCCCCGGCGAGTACGAGCGGCAGCACGCCGACCAGGTGGTGGAGCAGGTGATCCGCCCCACAGGACTGTTAGACCCCCGTATCGAGCTGCGGCCCGTGGCAGGCCAGATCGACGACCTGTCCGCCGAGATCCGCGCCCGTGCGGAGCGGAACGAGCGTGTGCTGGTGACCACCCTCACCAAGCGGATGGCGGAGGATTTGACCGCCCACTTCCGTCAAAACGGCATCCGGGTGCGGTACATGCATTCCGACGTGGCGGCGCTGGAGCGGATGGAGATCATCCGCGACCTGCGACTGGGCGAGTTCGATGTGCTGGTGGGCATCAACCTGCTGCGTGAGGGCCTCGATCTGCCGGAGGTCAGTCTGGTAGCCATACTGGACGCGGACAAGGAGGGCTTTCTCCGCAGCGAGACCAGCCTGATCCAGACCATTGGCCGCGCCGCCCGCAACGCCGAGGGTCTGGTGATCCTCTACGCCGACACGGTGACGCCCTCCATGCGGGCCGCCATGGACGAGACGGAGCGCCGCCGGAAATTACAGGACGACTTCAACAAGGCCCACGGCATCACGCCCCGCACCATCCGCAAGAGCGTGCGGGAGATGGTGGAGATCAGCCACAGCGCCGAGGAGGCGTCCCAGCTCTCCAAGAAGAAGCTCAGCGACCGGGAGCGGGCCGAGACCATCGCCCGTCTGGAAAAGGAAATGAAGGCCGCCAGCAAAATGCTGGAATTCGAGTACGCCGCGCTGCTGCGTGACCAGATCATCCAACTGCGAAAAGAGAAATAATTATGAAAAAGACCATCTCCTATCTGTACGTCATTCTGGGCGCGGCCTGCTGGGGTTTCATCGGCCTGTTTAACCGTATGCTGGGCGAGGCGGGCGTGTCCGTCTGGAACCGCGTGTTCATCCGTAACTTCATCAGCCTTGTGCTGCTGACGGTGGTGTTCGCCCTGTTCCACCGGCAGGTGTTCCGTATCAGGCTGAAGCATCTGCCCATCTTTCTGGCAGCGGGCCTGATCAGCGTGCTGTGTCTGGCCATCACCTACTTCAACTGCCAGATGCACTGCTCCCTGGCGGTGGCGGGTATCCTGCTGTATCTGGCCCCATCCTTCGTGGTGCTGATGAGCGCCTTGCTGTGGAAGGCGCCCCTGACAAAGCGGAAGCTGCTGGCGCTGGCGCTGTCCTTCGCGGGCTGTGCGCTGGTCAGCGGCATCGTGGGCGGCGACACCTCCGTGTCCGCCGTAGGCCTGCTGCTGGGCGTAGGCGCGGGCTTCTGCTACGCCACCTATACCATCTTCGCCCACTATGGCCTTGCCCATTACGACAGCTACACCATGATCTACTGGACGTTCCTGGTGGCGGGCATCGGCTCGCTGTTTTTCCTGAATCCCACGGAGCTGGCCGCCGCCATGCCCGACAGTCGCCTGTGGTTGGGTACGGCGGGTCTGGTGGTCATCGCCACGGTGCTGCCCTACATCTTCTACACCAAGGGCCTTGAAGGCGTGGAGAGCGGTAAGGCCTCCATCATCGCCAACGTAGAGCCGGTGGTGGCGGCGCTGACCGGCGTGGTGTTCTTCCACGAAACACTCAGTATCTGGACACTGCTGGGCGTTGCCTGCGTGCTGGGCGGCGTGATCCTGCTGGCAAAAGGAGACGACACATGCAAAGAATCCAATTCCTCAACGGCTTCCACCTGAAGCTCATTGCCATCTGCACCATGTTCATCGACCATCTGGGCTACACGCTGTTTCCCGGCGACCTGTGGCTGCGGTGCGTGGGACGGGTGGCCTTCCCCATCTTCTGCTTTCTGATCGCCGAGGGCTGCGTGTACACTCACGACCGGAAGAAGTACGCCCTGCGGCTACTGGCGTTCGCCCTGCTGTCGGAGATCCCCTTTAACCTGATGAACAGCGGCGCGGTGTGGGACAGCTATCACCAGAACGTGCTGTGGACGCTGCTGACAGGAGCATTGGTGTGCTGGCTGCTGGACTGGGCGCTGAAAAACCGTAGGGCGTTGGCCTTTGTGCTGACGGCCTTGGTCATGGCAGCCGCCTTCTACCTGCCGGAGCGTCTCAACACCGACTATGGCGGCTGGGGCATGCTGCTGGTGGTCATGTTCTACGGCGTCCACCGTGCTCCCGGCGGAGCGGTCAGCAAGATGATCGCCCAGGCTTTGGGACTTGCGTTTTTCAGCATAGCCTCTATGGGCGGCTATGTGTCCATCGAGCTGTGGTCGCTGGTGGCGCTGGTGCCCATCTGGCTCTATAACGGCCAGCGGGGCTTTTCTCCCAAGGCGGTGCAGTACGGCTTTTACGCCTTTTACCCCGTCCATATTCTCGTTTTGTCCCTGATCGCGATGTATCGATATTAACAATAACAAGGAGGCTGTCCCTATGGCAAAGAACAAGGAAGAAAAAACCAACGTCATGCGGACGCTGGAACAGAGGAAGATCCCCTACACCGCCTTTTCCTACGACCCCGACGGGCCCATCGACGGCGTGTCGGTGGCGGCGGAGGTGGGGCTGGACGCCGCGAGCGTGTTCAAAACGCTGGTGACAAAGGGCGCCAGCGGGGCATACTATGTATTCGATATTCCCGTGGCGGAAAATCTGGATTTGAAGAAGGCTGCCAAGGCGGTGGGGGAGAAGTCCATCGCCATGCTGCCCCAGAAGGAGCTGCTGCCCCTGACGGGCTATGTCCACGGCGGCTGCTCCCCCGTGGGCATGAAGAAGCAGTTCCCCACCGTGTTCCACGAGACGGCGAACGATCTGGAGCTGGTGGCTGTTTCCGCCGGAAAGATCGGCCATCAGGTGCAGGTGAAGCCCGCCGACCTGCTGAATCTCCTCCGGGCGAAAACAGCGGATGTGATCGTATAGGAGAGTTTCGCGCTTCCGAGCAACGGAGAGTTTCGTGGCTCCGGCCACGAGGTACTTTTGCCGCTATTGGCAAAAGTAGGTCGCGCCGGAGCGCGAAATATTTCAAACACATATTGACATTAAAAATTGATTTTACTACACTTATCTGCAACAAATTGATGCAGAATCGAGGAATACCATGCAAAAGGAAATTTTCATCAAAGGCGCGCGGGAGAATAACCTGAAGAACATCGACGTGACCATCCCCCGCGATAAGCTGGTGGTGCTGACGGGCCTGTCCGGCAGCGGCAAAAGCTCTCTGGCCTTCGACACCATTTACGCCGAGGGCCAGCGCCGGTATGTGGAGAGCCTGTCCTCCTACGCCCGGATGTTTCTGGGCCAGATGGACAAGCCCGACGTGGACTATATCGACGGCCTGTCTCCCGCCATTTCCATCGACCAGAAAACCACCAGCAAGAACCCCCGCTCCACTGTGGGCACGGTGACGGAGATCTATGACTACCTGCGGCTTCTGTGGGCGCGGGTCGGCGTGCCCCACTGCCCCAAGTGCGGCAAGGAGATCCGCCAGCAGACCATCGATCAGATCATCGACCAGATCATGGCGCTGCCGGAGGGCACCCGTATTCAGGTAATGTCCCCGGTGGTCCGTGGCCGCAAGGGTGAGCACACCAAGGTGCTGGAGGACGCCCGGCGCGGCGGCTTTGTCCGCGCCCGCATTGACGGCGAAATGCACGAGCTGGATGAAGAGATCAAGCTGGTCAAGAACAACAAGCATCAGATCGACATTGTGGTGGATCGCCTGATCGTCCGCCCCGACATCGCCACCCGCCTGACCGACAGTGTGGAGACCGCCTCCAACCTGTCCGGCGGCCTTGTGACGGTGAATCTGCTGCGGGAGGGACAGGACTTGTCCTTCTCCCAGAACTACGCCTGCGAGGACTGCGGCGTGTCCATCGAGGAGCTGGCGCCCCGCTTGTTCTCCTTCAACAGTCCTTTCGGCGCATGCCCCACCTGCACCGGCCTTGGCATGCAGCTGAAAGTCGACCCCACGCTGGTGATCCCTGACGAGAGCAAGTCCATTCTGGACGGCGCGGTGGTGGCCACCGGCTGGAACTCCATCCGCTCCGACGGCATCTCCCGCATGTACTTCGATGCCCTCAGCAAACGCTACAATTTCTCCCTCCGCACCCCCTACGCCCAGCTGTCCCGCGAGGTGAAGGATATCATCCTCTACGGCACCAAGGGCGAAAAGCTGACGCTGGAATACGACCAGCCCCGGGGCAAGGGAACGCTGCATCAGGCCTTCGAGGGCATCGCCAACAATCTGGAGCGCCGGTATGTGGAGACCCAGTCCGATGCCAGCAAAAAGGAGATCGAATCCTTCATGACCGCCTGCCCCTGTCCCACCTGTCAGGGCAGGCGGCTGCGGCCGGAGGCGCTGGCCGTCACTGTGGGCGGCCTGTCCATCCACGACGCCACCGCCATGCCGGTGGACGACGAGATCGCGTTTTTTGACAGCCTGACCCTGACGGGCAATCAGCAGATGATCGCCGCCCAGATTCTGAAAGAGATCGGCTCCCGCCTGCGGTTTTTGCAGTCGGTGGGACTCAGCTACCTGACCCTCAGCCGCTCCTCCGGTACCCTGTCCGGGGGCGAGAGCCAGCGTATCCGTCTGGCTACCCAGATCGGCAGCAGTCTCATGGGCGTGCTGTATATTCTGGACGAACCCTCCATCGGCCTGCACCAGCGGGACAACGACAAGCTGCTGGATACCCTGCGGCGGCTCCGGGATCTGGGCAACACCCTCATCGTGGTGGAGCATGACGAGGACACCATGCGTGCCGCCGACTGGCTCATCGATATCGGCCCCGGCGCAGGCGCGCTGGGCGGACAGGTGGTGTCCGCCGGAACGCCGCAGCAGGTGATGGCCGACCCCAACAGCCTGACGGGCCAGTATCTCAGCGGCAAGAAGCGTATTGAGGTGCCCGCCCACCGCCGCCCCGGCAACGGCAAATGGCTGACGGTGCGGGGCGCGAAAGAAAATAACCTGAAAAACATCGACGTGTCCGTGCCGCTGGGCACGCTGACCTGCGTCACCGGCGTGTCCGGCAGCGGCAAAAGCTCGCTGGTCAACGAGATCATCTTCAAGCGGCTGGGCGCTGACCTGAACCGCATGAAGGCCCACCCCGGCCGGCATGACGCCATCGAGGGCGAGGAGCATCTGGACAAGGTCATCAACATCGACCAGAGTCCCATCGGCCGCACGCCCCGCTCCAACCCCGCCACGTATACCAACCTGTTCAACGATATCCGCGACCTGTTCGCCTCGCTGCCTGACGCCAAGGCAAGGGGCTACGGCCCCGGCCGGTTCTCCTTCAACACCAAGGGCGGCCGGTGCGAGGCCTGCTGCGGCGACGGCGTATTGAAGATCGAAATGCACTTCCTGGCGGACGTGTACGTCCCCTGCGAGGTGTGCCACGGCAAGCGCTACAACCGGGAGACGCTGGAGGTGCGCTACAAGGGCAAGTCCATTGCCGACGTGCTGGAAATGACGGTGGACGAAGCGCTGCCCTTCTTCTCCGCCCTGCCTAAGATCGCCGCCCGGCTGCAAACCCTACAGGACGTGGGGCTGGGCTACGTGAAGCTGGGCCAGTCCTCCACCACCCTGTCCGGCGGCGAGGCCCAGCGTGTCAAGCTGGCCACGGAGCTTTCCAAGCGCTCCACCGGCCGCACCATCTATATTCTGGACGAGCCCACCACCGGCCTGCATGCCGACGACGTGAAGAAGCTGCTGGCGGTTTTGCAGCGGCTGGTGGAGGCGGGCAACACCGTACTGGTGATCGAGCACAATCTGGACGTGATCAAATGCGCCGACTACCTCATCGACCTGGGCCCGGAGGGCGGTATCGGCGGCGGCACGGTGGTGGCCACCGGGACGCCGGAGCAGGTGGCGGACACACCCGCCTCCTACACGGGCCAATATCTGAAAAAGCTGCTGGCGCGGTAAGTCACACCTCCGCACCTCCTCTGCATAGGATAGCTTGGGGGAGGGAGCGGCATGGAGCTTTTTCGGGACGGCGTGGCCGCGTTTCTGGAGGCCGTCGGCATCGCAGCGGTCTTATGGGTGCTTTTCGACTGGTTTATGTACCCCAAAAGGGCCGTTAATGTACCCGTTCAGGTGCCTTTATCCGGCGACGCGGAGGAGCTTGAGCCGCTTTTGCGGCGGCTGGCGGGATTAACCGTCGTCCTGCTGGACGAGGGACTTTCTGACGAGGGACGGCGCAAAGCGGAACAGGCCGCGCGGCGCGATCCCAACATTACACTGAAGAAACGGGGGGAGACCCATGGGGGAACGCAGTACCATTGAGGGCACCGTGGAAAACGTGGTGTTCCAGAACGAGGAAAACGGCTATACGGTGCTGAGCCTGCTGACCGATCAGGGCGAGGTGGTAACGGTGGTGGGCTGCATTCCCTTTGCCGCCGCCGGCGAAAGCATGACCGTCACCGGCGTGTGGGTCAACCACCCCACCTACGGCGTGCAGATGACCGCCGAGCTGGTGGAGCGCCGCATGCCTCAGGACGAGGAGGGCATCATCTGCTATCTGGCCTCCGGCGTGCTGAAGGGCGTCGGCCCCGCCACCGCCACCCGATTGGTGGACAAGTTCGGCGCGGACACCCTGCGGGTCATCGAGGAGGAACCGGAAAAGCTGACCACCCTGAAGGGCATCACCTCCAAGAAGGCCATGGAGATCTCCGCCGCCTTCCGCAGCCTGACGGGCCTGCGGCGGGTGATGGAGTTTTTGAGCCGCTACGACCTGCCGGTGACGCTGGCCATGGGACTTCTGCGCGCCTATGGCGACGAGACGCTGGAAAAATTGAAGGACAACCCCTATCTCCTTACCGACGAGCGGTGCGGCGTGGACTTCTCCGCCGCCGACGAGATCGCGCTGGCCATGGGCTTTGACGGCGATTCGCCCTGCCGCACGGAGGCGGCGGTGCTGTATGAGCTGAACCACAACCTGTCCAACGGCCACGTGTTCCTGCCCCGGCCCAAGCTGCTGGCGGCCACCATGGAGCTGATCGGCGTGGACGGCGAGGCGGTGGAAAAGGCGCTGGACGACCTGTGCGAGCGGGGCGCGATCGTGTGCCGCCCCATCGCCAATGTGCAGGGCTGCTACCTGCGGCGGATGTACGAGGCGGAGGTCTACGTGGCCAAACGGCTGGCCGCTGCCTGCGGCGACGACTGGGACTGCGGCAAAAACGTGGACAGGATCATCGACGATATCCAGAAGCAGCAGGGCGTGGCCTACGCGCCGGAGCAGCGCCGCGCCGTGGCGCTGGCGGCAGAGCGAGGTATCCTGCTGCTGACCGGCGGCCCCGGCACCGGCAAGACCACCTCCGTCCGGGGCATCGTGACGCTGTTCGAACGGATGGGGCTGAACGTGCTGCTGCTGGCCCCTACAGGCCGCGCCGCCCAGCGGATGAGCCAGCTGTGCGGCCGCGACGCTCAGACGGTGCACCGTGCGTTGGGCATGAGCTGGAACGAGTTGACCGGCGAGGTGACCTTCCGCAAAAACGAAAAAGAGCCGCTGGAGGCCGACGCCGTCATCGTGGACGAAATGAGCATGGTGGATCTGGAGCTGATGGCGTCGCTGCTGCGGGCCATGCGGCCCGGCTGCCGCCTTGTGATGGTGGGCGACCCGGATCAGCTGCCATCGGTAGGGGCGGGCAACGTGCTGGGCGACCTGCTGCGCAGCGGCGTGATCCCCGCCGTGTCCCTGACAGAGATCTTCCGTCAAGCGGAAAAGAGCGCCATTATTCGTAACGCCCACGCGGTGAATACCGGCCGTCCGCCGGAGCTGAAAAACACCCAGAACGACTTTTTCTTCCTGTGCCGCCGTGCGCCCGACCGGCTGGTGCAGACGGTGGTGGAGCTGTGCCGGCAGCGGCTGCCCAACAACATGGGCATCCCGGCGGAGCAAATCCAGGTGCTGTCCCCCACCCGCAAGGGCGTGTGCGGCACGGTGAATCTGAACCGTGCCCTACAGGCGGCGCTGAACCCGCCTGCCGCCGGAAAGCGGCAGAAGCTGTGGGGCGACATGGTGTTCCGGGAGGGCGACCGGGTGATGCAGACCCGCAACAACTACGACGTGGTGTGGGAGAAGGATGACGGCGCCATGGGCGCCGGGATCTTCAACGGCGACGTGGGGGTCATTCAGGAGATCGACCCCTCCGGCGAGCTGATTACCATTCAATTTGACGACCGCACCTGCGTGTACACCGCCGATTTGCTGAACCAGCTGGACATGGCCTACGCCATGACGGTACATAAGGCACAGGGCAGCGAATACCGCTGCGTGGTGCTGGTGTCGGCGGCGGTGGCCCCGGCGCTGATGGTGCGGGGCGTGCTGTACACCGCTATTACACGGGCGCGGGAGCTGCTGGTGCTGGTGGGCGACGACGTAGCGCCCGGCCAGATGGCGGCCAACGACAGGCAGCAGCGCCGCTACAGCGGCCTGCGGAGACGGCTGCGGGAGGAGGCAGCGAATCATGGGATGGAATGACGACCTGAACAAGATCAACAGCAGCTTGATGGATTTCTTCTTTCCCCGGAAATGTCCTTTCTGTGGAAAGACTACCGGCAAGCAGCTGCTGTGCGATACCTGCCGCGATACGCTGCCCCGGTGTGAGCGGGTGCGGTACGGGGCGGACTTTGGCCGCTGCGCCGCGTCGCTGTACTACGAAGGCGCTGTGCGTCAGGCTATTCTGGATTTCAAATTCAAGGGAAAGCTGGGGGCAATGGACTGCTTCGGCCGGATGATGGCCGAAACGGCGGCGGAGGTCTACAGCGGCGAATTTGACGCGGTGACATGGGTGCCGGTCAGCAAAAAGCGGTTGCGGAAGCGGGGGTTCGATCAGGCCCGGTTCCTGACCGGCAGCATGTGCGTGGACTGGCACGTGATGCCGCTGGAGACGCTGCGCAAGGTGCGGGACAACCTGCCCCAGTCCGGCATCGACGATCCGGCGGAGCGTCGGGTCAACGTGCTGGACACCTACGAGGCGGTATCGCCGGAGCAGTTCGCCGGAAAGCGTTTGCTGCTGGTGGACGATATCTGCACCACCGGCGCTACACTGGGCGAGTGCGCCTGTGTCTTGAAGGCGGCCGGCGCGGCGGACGTGATGTGCCTGACATTGGCCATGGTGCGGGAGTAAAACGGAAGTTTTTGGGGTATAGTAAAGAAAAGGTATTTCGTGCTCCGGCGCTAGGTACTTTTGCCAACAACCTGTAGGGGTGGCAAGGGCCCATTGGTTCGTTACGGCTAGAATGGATGCACGGTACCCAAGCCCCCCTGTGAGGGGGCTGGCGAGCGCAAGCGAGACTGGGGGAGAGAATTTAAGATGGTGCGGTGCAAACCAAGATGGATACTACGGCGGCATAGCCGCCGAGATCGGAGGCTAAAAACATGCCACCGGCATGTTTTCTTAACGCCCCGACTCCCTCCGGCGCTTCGCGCCACCTCCCTCGCAGAGGGAGGCGACGGTCTACAGACGGCTTTCCGGGTGTGCGCCCGCTATTAGGCAACTCCTTCCGTCACGCTTTTAACAAATCTGTGAACATTTGCAACTTACTCTTGCAAAACGCAAAAGCTGTCAGTATAATACTTAATTGGATAAAATTCGGCTTATTGCCGCACAGGATAACAAATATAATAATGAGGTGCAGCTTATGTGTTCTTTGGCAAAAGATATCGGTATCGATCTGGGTACCGCTTCCGTTCTGGTATATATCAAGGGTAAGGGCGTTGTGCTCAACGAGCCGTCGGTGGTGGCCATCGACAAAAATACCGGCCGTCTGCTTAAGGTAGGCGCCGAGGCGCAGGCCATGCTGGGCCGTACCCCCGGCAACATCGTGGCCATCCGTCCTCTGCGTGAGGGCGTGATCTCCGACTACGACATGACTGAGCGGATGCTGAAGGAGTTCATCCACAAGGTCACCGGCGGCTTCCAGCTGTTCAAGCCCCGTGTCATCATCTGCGTGCCCTCCGGCATCACCGAGGTGGAGGAGCGCGCCGTGGTAGACGCCGGTATTCAGGCCGGTGCGCGCCGCGTGTATCTGATCGAGGAGCCTGTGGCCGCCGCTATCGGCGCGGGCATTGACATTGCCAAGCCCGACGGCCACATGGTGGTGGACATCGGCGGCGGCACCACCGATATCGCCGTTATTTCCCTCAGCGGCGTGGTGGAAAGCGCCTCCATCAAGGTGGCGGGCGACCAGTTCAACGAGGCTATCGTCAAGTATATGCGCCGCAAGCACAACGTGCTGGTGGGCGAGCGTACCGCCGAAATGATGAAGATGCGCATCGGCTGCGTGTTCCCCAAGGAGGAGGAGACCTCCATCGACGTGAAGGGCCGCTGCCTGCTGACGGGTCTGCCTAAGACGCTGACCGTCACCTCCACCGAAATGCTGGAGGCCTTTGAGGAGCCGGTGGAGCGCGTTCTGGAGGCCGTTCACGGCGTGCTGGAGCGCACCCCGCCCGAGCTGGTGGCGGATATCTCCGACAACGGCATCGTCATGACCGGCGGCGGCAGCCTGGTGGACGGCTTCGACAAGCTCATCACCGCCCGCACCGGCATCCACACCATGGTGGCGGACGACGCCATCTCCTGCGTGGCCGAGGGTACCGGCAAGAGCCTGGATTCCCTGAACGCCATGACCGACGGCACCGTGAACCTGAGCCGCAGAAAGCAGATGAACTAAAAACGCTGGCATGAAATCTTCGATTTCATTGCCAAAGGGGATTGCAGGCTGCTGCGCGCCTTTTGCACTTGTCTGTAGGGGCGGACGACTCTGTCCGCCCTGACGTAAGAAAGTGCCTTCAAAATCAAGATAGCTGCTACGGCAGCATAGCTGCCGAGATCGGAGGCTAAAAACATGCCACCGGCATGTTTTCTTAACGCACCGACGTCGGCCCCTACACACGAAACAGCACTGACAGTATTACTAGTAAAAGGACGGCCATTTTATCATGGCCGTCCTCTTTCATTTTTTCTTGACGTTTCGGGAAAAATAGGCTAGTATGATGGTAGCGAGCGCAGAAAACCACAGGTTCTGCCGTCAAATCATAAGAGGAGGCAATATCATGAAGTTTTCCAGCAAGGTTCTGAAATGCGGCCTGTCCCCCATGCGTAAGTTTCACCCTTATGCCGTGGCGGCAGAAGCAAAAGGTAAGAAGATCTACCATCTGAATATCGGCCAGCCGGATATCGAGACCCCCAAGGCTTACTTCGAGGCCGTGCGTCACTTTGACCTGCCCGTTCTGGAGTACGCACCGTCTCCCGGTATTCCCGTGCTGATCGACGCCATCCAGAAGTACTATGACGATCTGGGCATGCACTTTGAAAAGGGCGATATTCTCATCACCAACGGCGGCAGCGAGGCTTTGCAGATCACCATGAACTGCATTCTGGACGACGGCGACGAGATCCTGATCCCCGAGCCCTTCTATCCCAACTACTACACCATGGCCTATACCTGCGGCGCTACCATTCATCCCATTCCCACCTCTCCCCATGACGGCTATCACTACGCCGACCGGGCCAAGGTGGAGGCGGAGATCAACGAGCATACCCGCGCCATCATGGTCACCAACCCCGGCAACCCCACCGGCGCCGTGCTGACTCCTGAGGAGATGCGCATGATGGTGGATATCGCCAAGGAGCACGACCTGTTCATCATCGGCGACGAGGCCTACCGTGAGTTCGTCTATGCCGGCGAGCCGCTGCAGTCCATGGGCCAGTTTGACGACGCTGCGGACAACGTGATCGTCATCGACACCGTGTCCAAGCGGTTCTCCGCCTGCGGCGCACGTATCGGCTGCATGATCTCCCGCAATAAGGAGCTGATGGCGCAGGCCATGAAGTACGCCCAGTGCCGTCTGTCCGTCCCCACGCTGGATCAGATCGCGTCCGCCGCGCTGTACACCGTCGGCCCCGAGTACTTCGCCGCCGTCCGCGACGAGTACAAGCTGCGCCGCGATACCGTCATGCGCAAGCTGAAAGAGATCCCCGGCGTGGTGTGCGAGTGTCCCCGCGGCGCCTTCTACGTGATGGCTGCCCTGCCGGTGGACGACGCCGACAAGTTCCAGATGTTCCTGCTGGAGGAGTTCGACGACCACGGCGACACTGTCATGTTCGCTCCCGGCGAGCCTTTCTACGCCACTCCCGGCAAGGGCAAGAACGAGATCCGCATTGCCTACGTGCTGAAGCAGGAGGCGTTGGAGCGGGCCATGGATCTGCTGCGTCTGGGCATTGAGGCCTACAACAATCGCAAGTAACGCGATAAACGTTTCTCGATACATAAACCCCCGGCTGCGTACCGTGGTACGCAGCCGGGGGTTTATCTGTGGGGCGGAGGCGGTAAATATTTGTAGGGGCGGACGACTCTGTCCGCCCCTACGTTTAACGGTAATGCCATCATAAACCGAACGGGCGGGGTAGAACCCCGCCCCTACGCACGAATACCGCACCCCCACGCTTGACGTGCGGGCCGACAGAGTCGTCGGCCCCTACAACGTCTATCCGCCCGTGTGTCCGCCGCGGGACAGGCAGGAAAAAGCCACCCCGAAAAACAGAGTGGCGTATTGTATAGTTTAGCACCGTGCCGCGCGGAATGCAAGGCCTTTTCCCCTACTTTTTCAATTTCGGCGGATGGCGGGAAAACCGGTACTTTTCCCCACCATATTTTGGGATATTTACGTCTTGACGGCGGAAAATCATACGACTACAATGTAGCATATTTTTGTGAGCGCCGGACTTTCCGCTGGGGGAAAGCGGCGCGGAAGGGAACAGGGAACAGCGTATGAAGTATGTATTTGTCACCGGCGGCGTGGTGTCCGGACTGGGAAAGGGCATCTGTGCGGCGTCGCTGGGCCGTCTTTTGAAGCAGCGGGGTCTGCGGGTGCGGAACCAGAAATTCGACCCCTATCTGAACGTCGACCCCGGCACCATGAGCCCCTATCAGCACGGCGAGGTGTTTGTCACCGACGACGGCGCGGAAACCGACCTTGACCTGGGCCACTACGAGCGGTTCGTGGACGAGAGCCTGACAGGCCGCTGCTCTGTGTCCTCCGGCCGGGTGTACTGGGATCTTCTCAACCGGGAACGTCAGGGCGCTTTCCTGGGCGGCACGGTGCAGATCATCCCCCACGTCACCGACGAGATCAAAAGCCATGTCTACGCCATGGAGCAGGAGGATGTGGACGTGCTGATCTGCGAGATCGGCGGCACGGTGGGCGATATCGAGAGCCAGCCCTTTCTGGAGGCCATCCGGCAGGTGGCGGTGGAAAAGGGCCGGGAGAACGTGGTGTACATCCACGTGCCCCTGATCGTCCAGATCCCCGGCAGCGGCGAGCTGAAAAGCAAGCCCACCCAGCACTCCGTCAAGGAGCTGCTGAGTCTGGGCATCCAGCCGGACATTCTGGTGTGCCGCAGCGACGTCCCCATTCCGGAGGACATGCGGAAGAAGATCGCCCTATTCTGCAACATCTCCGAGGATTGCGTGATCCAGAACACCACGGCGGACACGCTGTACGAGGTGCCGCTGCTGCTGCAGAAGGAGGGTCTGGACGAGATCGTGTGCCGCAAGCTGGGTCTTTCCCGCCCGGCGGCGGACATGACCCACTGGGCCGCCATGGTCAGCGATATCAAAAACGCCAGCCGGGAGGTCACCATTGCGCTGGTGGGCAAGTACGTGCAGCTTCACGACGCCTATCTCAGCGTGGAGGAGTCCCTGTTCCATGCGGGAACGGCCTGCGGCGCGGTGGTGCATATCCGCTGGGTGGACTCAGAGACCGTGACGGAGGAAAACGCGGCGCAGGTGCTGTCCGGGTGCAGCGGTATTCTGGTGCCCGGCGGCTTCGGCGACCGGGGCATCGAGGGCATGATCGCCGCCGCCCGGTACGCCCGCGAGAACAACGTTCCCTATCTGGGCATCTGCCTTGGCATGCAGATCGCCGTCATTGAGTTTGCCCGCCACGTGCTGGGTTGGGCCGACGCCCACTCCACAGAGATGGCGCCCCAGACCGCCCATCCCGTCATCGACCTGATGCCGGATCAGGTGGGCGTGGCCACCAAGGGCGGCACCATGCGGCTGGGCCAGTATCCCTGCGTGCTGTCGGCGGACAGCCGTGCCCGCGCTCTGTACGGCCAGAGCGAGATCAGCGAGCGCCACCGCCACCGCTACGAGTTCAACAACGACTTCCGGGAGCGCATCACCGCCGCCGGACTGGTACCCACAGGAACCTCCCCCGACGGACGGCTGGTGGAGATCGTGGAGAACCCCGCCCACCCGTGGTTCGTGGGTGTACAGTTCCATCCGGAGTTCAAGAGCCGCCCCGACCGCCCGCACCCCCTGTTCAAGGGCTTCGTGGCGGCGGCACTGGAGAAATAAACTGGCATGAAATCTTCGATTTCATTGCCAAAGGGGGTTGCGGCCGACTGCGCGACAAAGATGCGTTGCAGATTTTGGCGGATGCTACGGCGGCATAGCCGCCGAGATCAGAGGCTATGCCGCCGGCATGTTTTTTAACGCCCCGACGTCAGAAAAATGATTTGATTATTTCGCGTCTGCGGACGCGAACTCTGCGAGGCTTTTCCCCACATATGACGAACACCGGCTGCGTACCGTGGTACGCAGCCGGTGCTTTTTACACAAGTATTTTATCCGCAAACGCCGCCAATCTCTCGTCGATGCCCGGCAGCTTCACCGCCGCGCCGGCGTCGTTGGCGGTCTCCAGCATGCAGAACCGGGGCGGCAGGCGGAAGGCCTTGTTCATGCACAGGGCCGAGATCAGCTGCTGGGCCACGATATCGCCGCCGGAGTAGCCGGACACAATGATGGCGTACAGATCCTTGTCGTAAAAGGGCGTGGTGCGGAACAGCGCCGTCAGCCGGTTGATGCAGGCCGTCAGGTTGGCGGCCAGCGCGTCATTATAGTTGGGGCACAGCCACAGCACGCCGTCGGCGTGGCCGATGGCGGGATATACCTCGTCCACGATGACGCCGCCGTAGAAGCACCGTCCCTCCTCACCGAAGTGCAGGCAGGTGCGGAACTCGCAGCCGTTGCAGTCGGCCACGGTGCCGTTCCGCAGGCTCACTACTTGGGCGTCCACCCGGCCCTGAAGCCGGGGCGCCATCCGCTCCCACAATGCGATGGTGTTGGAGGTCTTGCGGTTGGAGGCGTGGAGCACCATCAGGTTGGGATGCTGTCGCACCGGCGGCGTGTCCGCCAGCAGGCGTTCCACCAGTTCACCAGCGCAGGAGGTGTAGGCGGTAAGATAATCCGTGTGCCGCAGCATGGCCCGGATGTGGAAATTCTCCAGCGAGCCGGTGGCCTCGATCAGCGGCGCGCCCATAAAGGCGCAGCCTGCCTGATTGGCGGCAAACACGATCTCCCGCGCGGCGGACTTGGTGTACAGCTCGCCGTCGCCGTCCACCAGCACCGCGCCGCAGCAGCCCTCGAAAAACCGCTTGTCCTGCCGGATGGCGGACAGCATGGCGTACCAGCCCAGATTCACGCCGCCGTGCAGCAGCGAAATAGCGAACAGCACCCGCCGCCCCTCCATGGGATGCAGCTGATCCGGCCGCTGAAGCTTCACGTGGGGGCGGCCCTCCAGCGCGTGAGCCAGCACCGCCGACAGCCGGGAATTTTCCTCAACCTGAGGACAGATGACCACCAGAGGTTCCATTCCCTCTGCCTCCTTCTCAAATGATCTTCCGCAGGATATCCTGTGTCTCCGTCAGGCGGGCAAACAGCCCGTCCGGCAGCGGGATATCCTCCGTTTCCAGTCCCGTGGGGGTATAGCGGTTCTTCACGCCCATAAAGATATCGCCCAGACACACGCTGCCGTAGTGCCACTCGCCCCGCAGCGTCAGCAGTACGCTGATGGCCGCCGAGGACAGTGCCGGCGCCACATAGGGCTTGAAGCCCAGCTCCCGCATTTTCAGGTTGGCGGTCAGCGCCAGCTCCGTCAGCTCACGGGACAGGGCGTCGTCGTAGTGCTCGATGGAGTTGGCGATGACGAGACCGCTGCCGTGGGGGCCGAAGGCCCGTCCCTCCGTCAGAAAGGCGGCAAACCGCTCATCCTGCTTGGCGTAGTAGGCGGCGCGGGCGTTCATCACGCCAAGGCCGTAGCCCTGCACCTGCTGGGGCAGAAGGCCCAGACCGTCGTACACGCCGCTTTCGTCCCGGTTGGAGGCCAGCAGCGCCGCGCGGGACAGGGGATCCACCGGGTCGGAGATCACGCAGAACAGCCCGCGGAACCGGGCGTCCCGCGCTTTGCGGGCGTACAGCTCCACCAGTCCCCGGTTGGTCTCAAACTGGGCCATGCGCACATCCTTCACGCCGCTGCCCACGGCGGGGATGCCCTTGGACGCCACGAACAGGAACGCGTCGCAGTCGAAAAGCCGCTCCTGGGGCACGATCTCCACAGGCGGCATGGCGTCATACCGCCACGGCAGCGTCACCTGATTCAGCTCAAATTCCCAGCGCTTTGTGGCGGCCTCGTTGATATCGCAGATGCCGATGGCCGACACCGTGTCGCCGCCCAGCAGCTTCAGCCCTACGGCGATGGTGCTGCCCACGTCGCCGATGGCCAGAATGTGGACGCGCTTTTTGCCCTGTGTGGGCTGCCACGCCGCCATCTCCCGCCAGCGGGGATGGTCGAAGTTCACCGCCCGCAGGCCGCGGGCGATCCACTCCGCCGCCTCGATGGGCGGAGCCTGCGTCACGGAGATGCGGCGGCTGTCCAGCCACGACACATCCTCCGCCGCCGCCGTCAGCTGGGACAGGGACACAGCGGAAAAGGCCGCCCGTCCGCTCTCCGGCCCACGGCGGAACAGAAACACCGGCTGCCCCGACGCAGCCTCCGCCGCCGTCAGCGGCAGAGGCTGGCAGGCGGCGAAGCACTGGCCGTTTTCTTCATAGTAATACATGGTGATTTCCCCCTTTTCAGCGGAACAGATTCTCCAGCCGCCGCAGCGTCTCCCGGTCATCCCGCAGGTAATCGGACACCGCGCCGTCCAGATTGTAGGTCATGCGTCCCTTGTCGGGGCACAGCGGCAGCACCACCGCCTCGCTGAGCCGCCGCAGCGTCAGATTGCGGGCGTAGACCCGGCGGTAGGCGGTCTCCAGTGCTTCGATGATATACAGGGTGTTCTCGATGCAGGTGCGGGAGAAGGTATAGGCGGCGTCTGCGCCGCACTGGCGCAGATGCTCCGGATACACGTAGGGCAGGATCAGGTTCACCGACGGCTGCAAGCCGGAGCGCTCCATGTCCGCGTGCTCCACCGTGTCGCCGCCGATAAAGGGATACAGGGTGGACTCCACATACCATGCCCGCAGATTGGGGACAAAATACACATAGTCCACGTCACGGCCCAGCTGCTGGGCAAGATCCCGTCCCTGACCGGACAGAATGCCCACCAGCACCTCCTTGATGTCCACCTGCTGCTCTCTTGCCAGCGGATCCAGCACGCCGATACGCCGCCCTGTGTGGAGCTGGTCATCCACCAGGATCACCGGACGGCGGAAGGAGCGCACCACCCGCATCTGGTCGGACAGCGGCGCGTAGCCGGGGAAGGCCGCGATATGCTGGGTGCGCCGGTCGGCGGCAAACACCTTGTCGGTGTGAACGGTCTTGGTCACGGTGTTGGGGATGGCGGCCCGCCGCAGCAGCTTGCCGAAGGGCACGCACATATAGGGGCCCAGCACACGGGGCTGGGTGGGCGTCATGGGCACGCCGTTGAGGGCGGTGATCTTCTCCACCAGCCGGTGCAGCACCAACTGGGAGGAGATGGTAAAGATCAGTCGTCCCGGATACAGCGCCACCAGTCCCAGCTTGAACCGCCGCCGTGCCTGCCGGATGGCGGACAGCACCGTTTCATCGCTGCTGAAGGGCGGCTTGATGGCGGTCTCCACATTTTGCAGGAACACCACCGGGGCGCTCATATCCGCCAGCAGCAGCGAGGGATCGCCGGGCCGCACCGGACGCATGCCCTGCTGCCGCAGCAGATCGTCCGCCGCCGGACTGGCCGGTGCATCCAGCGCCGCGAACAGCGCCCACAGGCAGTCCTGCTCCATGGCCTGAGCGAACAGCTGGGTCAGCAGCAATTGCATGGATTCCTCGTCCCGGCCGTACAGGCCGGTGACGCACAGCAGCTTGCCGGAGGCCATGTCGCGCACCTCGTTGACCCGCACAGGGTCGCTCAGCAGCGCCAGCAGCTCACGGGTGCGGCGCTGGTCGTAGGACGCGGCGGCCAGCAGCTGGCTGCCGCTGTGGAGGGTCATGACCCGCTCGCCCCGGCGGCGCACCCCCTCGGCGGCGGCGGACGGCATGTCCAGCGTCTGCTGGAGCTGGGTCAGCAGGGCGTCGCCGCCCTCCGCCTCGGCAAAGTGCAGCGTGCCGGGGGACAGCAGCGGCTTATACTGGGGCTCCCGCAGATAGAGGCCCCGCTGATAGATATACTCCTGCACCACCGGGTCGATCAGGTGGGAGATATCCCGGTTCATGTCGATATTCTCGCGAATGCGGGTAGAGCTGATATCCTCCAGCTGGGAGGGCAATTGCAGCTGCACCACCTTGCCGGAGATCATGCCCACATCGGCGTCCATGTCCTTCTCCTCCCCGTGGAGGGCGGAGACACGGCGGAACACGATGTGGTTCATGCTGTGGACGGAATCGGGGCTGGGCGGCGCCTTGTAGGAGGACGCGCCGTGGATCACGTCGGAGCCCACGATGAGGTACAGCTCACGTCCGGCGAACATGTCCTTCAGCCGCCGCAGATCGCCGGGATTGGCGATGTTGACGGGGATATTGTAGGGGAACAGATGCACATGGAATTCGTCCGCCACCGACATGGAGGCGATCCTGCGGCGGATCAGGCTGGGCTGGGTCTTTTTCGACCAGGAGAACTCGTCCACCGCCAGAAACACCTCGTACCCCATGTCCCGGATGGTGCAGGCCAGCGCCTTGTGGGACAGGGTAAAGGGGTCGAAGGTGCCGGGGAAGAAGGCCACCCTCTGCCGCTGGCGGAAGGGGAAGGGGCCGTTGTCTGTCTCGTACCGGACGATGAACTGGTACATGCGGTACAGCGCCGCCGAGCAGTACAGGTCGTTCAGCCCGCCGCCCTGATTCTCGTGCAGCAAAAACAGCAGCTTGTGGGCGCACAGGGTGAACAGCCACGCCCGCCGCTCATCGGGGAACCGGGGCGAGGAGAACAGCGTGTCGCCCAGCACGTACAGCGCCTCCTGCTGTACCGCCTCGCGGTAGGAGGCCATGCCCTTCAGCAGCAGTCCTGCCAGACGGCGGCGACGGCGATCCCATACCGCTTCCTCCTCCGGGAAACGCTGGGGGTAGGCGCGATAGGACTCCAGCGCGAAGCCCACCGTGTCCAGCGCCGAGGCCGCCACGCTGTCGGCGGAATGGCTCAAAAGCTCCGCCAGATAGTCGATGACCTCGTCCAGCTCTGCCGGAGGAAGCCACAGCATGAACGCGCCCAGATACTGGGGGATATACTTGGAAAATTCGTAGTGGCCGGATTCCAGCGCCTTGGACAGCTCCACGGCGATCTCGTTGCGCTGGTCGCTGGTGAGCCGGGGTGCAATGCCCAGCAGAGCGCGGCCCGCCCGCTGACGCACCACCACCGCCTCGCTGACACGGATCAGGTTGGCGAAGTGGGCAGCGATCTGCATGGCGCTGCCCAGACCGCAGGCGGCGTACCGGGACAGCAGCTCCACATTCACCACCTTGATCATCCACGGGGTGGCGGTTTTCAGGTTGTCCAGCAGGATATCCGAGACCTCCTCGCCGCTGAGGGCCAGCACCGCCTGCTCCGCCGGAACGCCGCACACACGGGCATACCGGTAGCGCAGCGACGGCAGCGGCAGCACGAGCTCCTCCTGCCGCAGCCGCTCCAGCGCGGCGTGGAGCGGATGGCTCTCCGGCAGCGTCTGGCTAGCCCGGAAGAAGAATTGCAGCGCCGCCGCCTGCAGAGACGGCGTTTTGCCGTGGCACTGGGCCAGCGCGAAGGCGGCCACCCGCTCCGCCTGCTCCTCCGTCAGCAGCTTCAGCGGCAGATAGCACAGCGTGTCCGTCAAGGTCAGCGCCGCGCCGTCGTCCTCCACGTGGGGCGACTGGTAGTGGGACAGCAGCACCGACAGGAACTGGGCCGTCTCCTGGGGCGCGCAGTTTTCCAGCGTGGCGGATACCACCAGCTTGGCGGTGAACCGGATGTGGCTGGTCTGCTGGGGCGTCAGCTTGTGGTCGGGATAAAACAGCAGGTTCAGGTATTGGGCCCACAGGGCGAACTGAGTCTGCTCCACCTCCGCCCGGCCTGCCGACGCGGGCAGCTCCTTCTTGTAGCGCAGGCTGAACTTGGCCATCACCCGGCCCATCAGCGCCGCCGCCTGACGGCGAATGTCACCCTCCGGGTGCAGCAGCAGCTCATAGAGGAAGTACACCGTCTGGATCTTCTGGTTGGCGGACAGATACGTGAAGTAGTCCTCCAGCACGCACAGATAGGTGCGCACCCGCGTCCAGTCCTTTTCGCTGCGGGCCATTTCCAGCAGGTCGGAGAACAACCCCTCGTGGCTGAGACGGCGCATCATGTTCAGGTTGTGCTCCACCGCCATCAGGCAGAAGGCCCGGTAGTACTCCTTGGGCCCCATCAGGGCGATATCCATGGCCTGCTCCGGGTCGGTGTCCCGGCCCCGCAGCGTCACGTCCACGCCGTGGGCGATCAGATATTCCTCAAAGTCCCGCAGCTTCCGGTAAACGTACTCATACCGCCGCTTTTTGGCGGTGTCCACGTTGTCCAGCTTGCTGAGGATCACGTCAAAGGCGTCCTTCAGGGAGTACAGCGCCGCCGTCTCCCGGCCGTCCTCCTCCCGCCGCTGCTTGGAGCGGAAGTCGGCGTAGATCAGCAGCATGGACTCCACCGACAGGTTGGCCAGCTCCAGATCCCACGTGGAGTGGTTGCCCGCCACCTGTCCCACCTGAGGAAGCCCGGAACGGGTCAGCCACTCGTCGGTGTAGTAGTAGTGGAGATAGGGCACCCGCTCGCCGGGCATACAGCCGAATTTGCCGATATCGTGGCCTGCCGCCGCCGCTGAGGTCAGCGCCAGATCCACCGCCGCGCCGCCCCGCCGCAAGGCCCGGCCTGCCGTCATGGCCACGTGGTGCACCATGGCGATGTGCTGCAGGGTGCTGAAGGGCGTCAGCTCGCGGCTCAGGCGCAGCAGCTCATAGACGAAATCCTGCCGCCACACCTGCAAAAACCGCTGGTAGAAGGGGCTGCCCGCCGCCTCCCCGTCGGTGCAGAAGGCGAAGTCCATGGTCATGTCGAACCGCTGTGTCCGGCGCTCCTCCGCCAGCAGCAGCTGAACGGCCAGCAGGGCGCACAGGGCAAAATCCTCCTGCTGCTCCGTGGCCTCCCGGCGGTGCTGGGGATACAGGCGGGCGATGGCGTCGCTGAGGACATAGCCGCTCCATCCACCCTCCGGCGCAGGGAGCTCCGGCATGGCTTCAGCGGCGGCCTCGATGAGCTTTACGCAGCAGAGCCGCTGCCGCAGGGGCAGAAACTCCTCGGCGAACCGGGCCTGCGCCCAGCGCTCCGCCATGTTCGGGTCGCGGAGCCGCGCACGGAACGCGGCGTCCCGGAACGCCTCGCCCCAGTGCTGGCGAAAAATGGCTTTATGGGTCATATTGTTCCCCCTTTCCGCCTGTTTTGACGGCAGAATGGCATTTTTATGATATTGAAGTATAGCAATCTTGCACCGTGCTGTCAAATGGGATTCGTATAAATATTGTTTTTTTGATAAGGGTATTTCGCCCTCCGGGGCGACCTACTTTTGCCAATAGCGGCAAAAGTAGGCAAAAACGCCAGAAGGAACCTCCGGTTCCTTCACCTCCCGGCGCGCTATAACATTTTTTAGATTTGTGACCCTATACCACACGTTCGCGCAAAATTTTCCTTGTCGAGCGGTTAAAAGGATCGTCTCTGCTCCTACGCCGCTGCCGCTGACTGGTGCGGAGAAGGTGTTTTGCGTCTACCGTGCGGCGGGGTGTCCTCACCCCGCCGCCGAACAACGCTTCGGTGTCTACCGTTGAGAACATGAGCGGCAGCGGTGCAAGAAGAAAGTCGATTCGTCATACGCAACGATAACCACCGTGTTCTGTAAACGCGTGGTATAAGGCCGCAAATTTGCAAAAGGACATAGCGTGCGCGGATTCTTAAACCGCAGGTTTAAGCTGTCATTTTGGGTACTTTTGGGACAGCGGCCAAAAGTACCTCGTCCCCGCAGGGACGAAAATCTTTTTTACCCCTCCATATTCTCCCTCACAAACGCCAGGAACCGCTTGACGGCGGGGGACATGCTGTCCTCCGGCGGCGTGGCAATGCCGATTTCCACATACTGGGGCGGCTCCAATGGCCGAAACACCACGTTGCCCGTCAGCATTCCGCCAATCAGGTCGTTGACCAGCGCCACGCCAAGGCCAGCCTCCACCATAGCCATGGCGGAAAAATCGTCCTCCACCCCGGCAAAGCGGTTGCCCGGCTGCACGCCGTTTTCCGCCAGAACGCGGGAGTTGTCCGTCTCCCGGCCGGGGAAGATCTCGATATAGCTCTCCGTCTCCAGCCGCCGGATGGGCACGGACTTTTCCCGAGCCAGCGGGTGCTCCGGCGACAGCATTACCACCAGCTGATCCCGCCGCAGGGGAAACCACTGGTGGGAGCCGGGGCGGCGGCTGATGATGCACAGGTCGGCCCGGTGCTCCCGCAGCGCTCCGGCCAGCGTGGTGCTGGTGCCCTCGATGGTCTGGAAGGCGATGCCGGGGTGCCGCTGGCGGAACCGGGCCATCAGGTGGGCCAGCTGCCGGGAATAGAAGTGGTAGTTGGCGCCCACGGTGACGCTGCCCTGTTCCACGCCCCGCAATGCCGCCGCCGTCTGGCGGCAGCACTCTGCCTGATAGACCATCTGCCGCATGGCGCCCAGCAGGGCCTCACACTCGCCGGTGGCGGTCACACCGCCCCGGCTGCGGTACAGCAGCGGAAAGCCCAGCTCCTCCTCCAGCGCCGCCACCATGCGGCTGATGCCGGAGGGGGTGTAGCCCAGCCGTTCCGCCGCCCGGGCCAGCGTGCCCTCCTCCAGGGCGCACAGCAGCGCCGCGCATTTTTCCGTATCCATGGCCGCCCCCCCTTTTGTTGCAGTTTTGTCAACGAATCCGTGATATACTATCGTTTTACACAAGTATAAAGCCGTGCTATGATGAAGTCAACCTAAAGGTAACGAAAAATAAACACCAAAAGTAAAAAGGAGGACAAGACCATGAAAAAGAATGTAGGAAACGTCTGTGTGACCGTCGCGCTGGTGTGTCTGGCTCTGGTGGTAGTGTTCGCCTGGCTGGGCTGTGTGGAAAACAGTACGGCGCTGCTGGCGCTGTCCATGGCGGCAGGCGCCGGGTTCGTGGTGGCCGTCAACTGTGTGACGGCTGGCAATCACCGCCGCGATCCTGTTGAGCTGAAGGCGGCCACCGCCAAGTAACGAGTTTTCTCTCCCCTCATCCAAGCCGTTCGGGGCAAGGCTGCGCCTTGCCCCAGCGGCGCGTTTCGCGGGGAGAGAGCTTATCGTGGGAGGGATACCAAATGAGCAAAAAAGCCGCTGAGTGGCTGCTGGCCGGGGTCATCTTCGCCAGAAGCACGTCGCTGTTGTTCGCCAAGGTGGGACTGGAGAGCATGAGCCCCCTGAACCTGCTGGCGGTGCGGTTCTGTCTGGCCTTTGCGGTGCTGTGCGTCATCTTCTGGAAGAAGCTGCGCCATGTGACAAAAACCGACCTGCTGCACGGCATGATTTTGGGCGGCGCGTTCTTCGCCGTGATGACCTGCGAGGTGTTTGGACTGACCATGACCACCGCCTCCACCGTGTCGTTCCTGACCAACACCGCCATCGTCATCGTGCCGCTGTTTGAGGCGGTGCTGCACCGGACGGCCCCGGATCGCCGGGCGCTGCTGTGCGCGGCGGTAACGCTGGCAGGCGTGGGATTCCTGACGCTGAAAAACGGCCTGTCCGGGTTCGGACTGGGCGAGGGCCTGTGTCTGATGGAGGCCTGCCTGTACGCGATCGCCATCATCCTGACGGCCAAATTCTCCCACGAGGGCGACGCCATTCTGCTGGGCATGTTCCAGATCGGCTTTCTGGGGCTGTTTGCCGCCATCGGCTCGCTGCTGGTGGAGACGCCCCATCTGCCCCAAAACGGCACGGAGTGGGGCGTGATACTGGCGCTGGCGCTGGTGTGCTCCTGCTTCGGCTTCACGTTCCAGCCGGTGGCCCAGCGGTACACCACCGCCGACCGGGCTGCCCAGATGTGCGCCATCAATCCCCTGTCCACGGCGGTGCTGAGCGCGATTTTCCTGAAGGAGCGTCTGGGGGTGCAGGGCGTCATCGGCGCGGCGCTGATCCTGCTGGGCATCGTGATGCACAATTATCACAAGTCTGGCGTGAAGGACAGCGATGCTGCGGTGGAGGGCAGCGAGACCTCTCACGCGGCATAGAGCCAAAGCCTCCCTCTGACGAGGGAGGGAGAGAATAAAATCTTAAATTCTCTCCCCCAGTCTCGCTTGCGCTCGCCAGCCCCCTCACAGAGGGGGCCGAGAACGCCGATATCCATCTACGAAACTCCACCCAACAAACACCACCCCCGGCGGCATTGTGGCCGCCGGGGGTGATCTCATTTCATCCGTTATTGACTTTTTCCACGGCGCGAAGCAGCTTGTCCAGCTCCTCGGCGCGGGGGACGCGAAGCCGGACGCTGCTGCGATCCAGCGGCTCGAACTCGCCGCCGGAGCAGGTGAGAACGCCCTCCGCCATCAGCAGCTCCTGCAAATCGGCGCGGGGGTTCCGGTGCTGGAGAAGACAGATGGGCACCCGGTCATCGGTGACGGCCATGGTCAGTTCCTTGCCGCAGACGCCGCGCAGCGAGTGCTTCATGGCGGCGAAATCCGAGCCGTGACTGTCAGCATAGGTGCGGTCGCTGAGGGCGGCAGCCGCCAGCTCACGGGACAGCTCGCTCATCATGTAGGGGTTGGAGACCTTGCTGATATAGCGGATCAGTTCCTGCCCGGTGATGATATATCCCGCCCGCAGTCCCGCAAGGCCGAAGCCCTTGGAAAACGTGCGGACGATGATGATATTCTTATACTTCGGCCCCAGCGTCACCGCCGATTCCTCGCGGGGCAGGAAGTCGCCGTAGGCCTCGTCCACGATGGCGTAAACGCCCAGTTCCTCGCACCTGTCCAGCACACGGCTGATATCCGCCAGCGACAGCGTCTGTCCGGTGGGGTTGTTGGGCCGGTCGATATAGACCAGACTGGTATCGCCGCTGATGGCGTCCACCAGGTCGGATACCTCCATGCGCCAGTTTTCCTCACGGCGGGCGGGAATGCCCACGTATCGCATGGCCATCATGCGGGAATACTCCACCATATCGGTAAAGGTGGGCAGGAAGCCCACCACCTCCGCGCCCTTTTTGGCCAGAATGTTGCACAGGAGATACAGGGCCGACACGCTGCCGTCAGTGAGGACGATGTTCTCCGGCTCGATAAAGGCGTAGTCCGCCCAGTAGTCCACGATGGCCTTTTGGGGTGCGTCGGAGTGGGGATAGTGATAGAAGCGCTCCGGGTCAAAGGCGGCAAAGGCCTCCTTCACCACAGGCGGAAAGCCGTAGGGATTCACGCCCAGCGAGCAATCCAGCGTGTCCTCCGCCGCGTGGGGCGTGTGGCCGGCGTAGCTGCGCACCTGAGAGAGCAATTCGTTTCGGATCTTCATGTCTGACCGCTCCTTTCGCCTGTCCTTTATCAACAATTTACCGCAAAAGACCGCTTCTGTCAACGAAAAAGGCGCAGTTGGGTTTGTGAATAACTAAACAACCGATTTTTTGCTTTTTTTCTTGCATTTCTTGTCGCATCGGTATAAAATATTGAAGAATATTCACACGGAAAGGTTTTGCTCATACATGACTCACCCTTACAAGACCCGTGAAGGCGGCGCCACAGTCACCGTGTTCGTCCCCTATGACTGCCAGAACCACTGCCCCTTCTGTATCAATAAGCAGGAATATGCCGACTGCACCGGCTTTTCGCTGGAAAAGATCATCGACTCCATCCGCACACTGGACGCCATCACGCCCCGGTGTGATTTTGTGTTCACCGGCGGCGAGCCGCTGGCGGATCTGGACGCGCTGCAGCAAATGCTGGATGCCATCCCCACCACCCACAAGGTGTATATCAACACCACCTTCCCGGTGCAGGAGCACACCACGCTGGACGAGATGGTGGCCTTTACGGAGCGGAATAAGGACAAGATCACCTGCATGAACATCTCCCGCCATCTGCAGAAGTACGTGGAGGAGAGTCCTGACGAGGTGCTGGGCCGCATTGCCTGCCGCACCCGCATCAACTGCGTGCTGTACAAGCGCTATCCCGCCGACAAGCTGCCTGCCTATGTGGAGCGCTTCCTGCCCTACGGCATCCCCGTGCAGTTCCGGTACGACTACACCGAGACCACGCCGGAGAACCTGTACGACGAGGAGCATGACCAGATTTTGCACGATCTGCGGCGGCTATTCACCTATAAGGGACTGGACGGCTGCCGCATGCGCAACGGCTTCCACTTCGAGTACAAGGGCCTGCACCTGACGTACCACAAGACGCTGCCCTATTCCACCATCGTGGAGAAGGGCGAGGACGGCGTGACCTACGACATTCTGTACGATGTGCTCATCAAGCAGAACGGCGAGATCCACAGCGACTGGACAGGTGTGAAGATGGATGTGGACGCCTACCGCAAGGTGGTGTACGAGCCGTATGATTTGAAGGTGCTGAACGGAACGATAGACTTTTGAGAAATAACACAACCACGCTGCCTCGACGGGGCAGCGTGGTTTTTTCATTGAAGCGTTGCAGGGGCAAAGTCTGCGGATGCCGCCTTGCGATCTCATGCCGTTGTAGGGGCGGGCAGAGTCGCCCGCCCCTACAATTTCTATCGATAAATCAATTGCAAGGAATGCCGCCGTGTTCTGTCATGCTTCCTCTCCCCGGCGCTCCTGCCGGGGCGTCAGGGCTACCAGCTTATTGAAATAGTGATAGAACGGGATCAGGGTCTTGAACCCGGCGATGATGTCCTCCGCCAAGGCGGAGGTGAAGATCCGCTCGTCCAGCGGGCCTTCCCACCGGAGGGAGAGGGATTTCTTCTGATACCAGGGCCGCAGCAGGTCGGAGGTCTGGCCCTTACTGCGGGCGTACTCCGGGCCGTCCAGCGTGAACACCGACTGCCTGTTGAACTGCCGCACCAGCTTGGAAAGCTCCTCCGGGTGGGCGTCAATCTGCTTGCGGTACGTTTCCATCAGCGCGGCGGCAGGCGACCAGAAACCCAGACCGAAGCTGTAGTAATCCGGCCCTAACTCAAACCAAAAGGTGGGGCGGCCCGTCCAGTCCTTGTCGCCGGTGCGGATGCACCACCACAGGTGATCCTTATAGGGGCCGCGGCCAAAAAGCCGCCGGGCATCTCGGTAGATGCGGGAGACCTTCAGCATCAGCGGCTCGTCCGGCAGCAGGGCATGCACCGCGTCATAGACCTGCTCGCCCAGCTCCCTGGTGGGGGTGAGAAAGGTGTTGATATAGTCGTCCTTGTGCTCCAGAAACCAACCCCGCTCGTTATTGAAGCGGATGCCCCACATGAAGTCCACCGTCTGTTGTGTATAGCCTTGAAATGCCATCTTGAACTCTCCTTATCGATTCATATCTTTGCCGCTATTGTACCCACTTTGGACGAAAAATGCAAGGGGTCACCGCTCTGCGGGAAGCGGGAGCACCGCCTCCGGATGGCCCAGCGATACGGCGCGGGTCACATCGCCCGCCAGCACCGGCACGCTGCGGCGGAGGTAGGCGGACAGACCCTCCGGGCAGCCCGCGCCGCGGATGAACACCTCCGCCGCCTGACGCAGCAGGACTTCCGTCTCCTGACGGCTTCTGCCGGTCAGCAGGGCGGCCAGACGCTCCGGGTCGTACCGCAGCCGGGCCACGCTCTGCCGGGTCAGCACGCACCCCAGCGCCGCCGCCAGCACCGGGCCGTAGAGGTTCAGGATCAGCAGGGGGTAGTTTTCATCCAGTCCCAGCAGCAGGGCGTGGACGGTCTCCGGGGCGAAACAGCGAAGGAAACGGTTCTCGTGGGACAGGCAGCGGAGATACTCCTCCATAAACTCCACGCCGTCCAGCGGCGGCAGGCCGAAGAAGGTGGGGTAATCGGCGGTGATGTGGATCTCCTGGGCAGCGAGGGCTGGGCGGTACAGCTGGAAAAAGCCGCCGACGCCGTCCGCCAGCGTGGCGCGGTAGAACTGGTTGGGGGTGGGAAACAGCGTCTTTTTCAGCTGGTGGTGGAGGGTGCGGGCGGCTTGCAGCTTACGGGTGATGCGCTTCTGTCCCGCCGCGTACAGCGCCGCCAGCGGCTCACGCCGCAGGCGCTCCACCGCTTCCTCCGGGGTGGGGCCGGCCTTCAGCTCCAGCGAGACGATGTAGAGCACCGAGCCCAGCAGCTGCTGGGCCCGCTCCGCTGGGAGCGAGGTACTCAGGCCGTGGCTCCATGCGTCCGCCCGCTCCGCCAGCAGTGTCAGGCTCTCCCCTTGCAGGCGGCTCAGGTCGCGGTCGGACAGCAGGCCGCAGCGCTGGCCCTCCGCCAGCAGCGAAGCGAAGTAGTCCCGCCCGTCCAGCGCCAGCGGGTCGAGCAATGTCCGGCGGGTCAGATCAGTCATGGCGGCCCTCCTCTGTCAGCGGACGGGCGGCTTTTGCCCGCAGCTTCCGGGCCATGTCCGGCAGCGCCGTGCCGGTCAGCAGCTCCAGCGAGCCGCGGCACGGGCCGTCAAAGGCCTGCTTCATGTACCGCAGCAGCACATCGTCCCCCACCCTGTCCTCCGTCTCGTTTTTGAAGTAGTAGAAGGCGTCCACCAGCTGGTGCAGCGTCTCCTCGTAGCTGTCCTGCGTCAGATAGGGCGACTCACAGAAGGTCAGGACGACCTTTTGCAGAATGCTGCTGCCCAGCTCCACCCGGCCTGTTTTCCGCAGGGCGGCGGAACGGGTGTTCAGCAGTGCCTGCGCCTGTTGGGGCGTTAATCGCAGGCCGTAGGCGGCGGTGGTATCGTTGCAGTCCAGCAGCTCCCGCGTCTGTTGGGCGGAGGACAGGGCGCCGCCCTGTGAAAGTACCGCCATGCGTAGATCAAAGCTCATAGCTCTCCCCTTTCCCGAAAAAACGGGCGCAGAGCTTCCGCAAGCTCTGCGCTATATTGCATAATGCTTGTTATATATTATACCATATTTTTCCGTTTTCCGCAAGCGGTTAGGACAACTTCGGTATAAATTCCCAGTGGGCGGCGTACACTAGTCCTGAAATGCGTACAAGGATGGGAGGGTCTGCTATGACCGACAGGAGATGGCGCAAGTGGGAGTTGGCGGGGCTGTTTCTCACGCTGATCTTCGGCAATTTGCTGCATTTTGTTTACGATTGGAGCGGGCAGAACAGCGTGGTGGCCGCCTTTGCCGCCGTCAACGAGTCCACATGGGAGCACATGAAGCTTCTGGCTATGCCGTGGGTGATCTGGTCGCTGGTGGAGGCCGTGGCGCTGCGGAGCAGCCGCCAGAGCGTACTGATGGCAAGAGCGCTGGGATTGCTGGCGGGGCTGGTGACGATCCCCACGGTGTACTATACCTACACAGGGGCGCTGGGCGTCAGCAGTATGATCGTGGACGTGGTGCTGTTTCAGGCAGCGGTGCTGCTGGGCGCCCTGGTCTCCTGGCGGGTGCTGGCAAAAAACAAGCTGACCGGCCCCATCTGGGGCGCGGTGGGGCTGCTGCTTCTGCTGGGCGTCGCGGCGCTGTTCGTCTGGTGGACGTATGCTCCGCCGGTGCTGCCTATTTTTATCGACCCCACCAACGGCACGGTGGGACTGCCCGCCATAGGGATGTAAGGAAAGAGACGGGGCAGCCCGTCTCTTTTTCTTGACCATGCACGGCAGTTGGGATATAATGTAGACTGTAAAAGTATCTGTCCGCTGAACGGAGGCGATCGCGTTGAAGCAAGTTGTTCGTAAATCCACTATACCGCTGTACGCGGCGGCAGCCACATGGCTGCTGTACGCGCTGCTGTTCCCGCTGTACCGGCCGCTCCACTATGTGCTGGCGGCAGGCGCCGCCGCGGTGATCGGCATTGTGGCCCGGCTGCTGTGTCCCAACACGGTGGAGGAGGTGCCGGAGGAGCCAAAATCCACCGGCAACGCCGAGCTGGACAAGATGATCGACGACGGCAGGAAGGCCATTGCCGAGATGAAGCGGCTGGACGACAATATCGCCGATCCCACTATCTCCGCCCAGATCGTCCGCTTGCAGGAGCTTTCCGGCAAGATCTTCGCTCAGGTGGAGCAGAATCCGAAGAAGCTGCCCCAGATCCGGAGGTTCATGAACTACTACCTGCCCACCACGCTGAAGATCCTCAACGCCTATGACCGCATGGGCGAGCAGGGCGTGGCCGGTGAGAACATCACCTCCACCATGCATAAGGTGGAGAGCATGATGGCCACCATCATCACCGCCTTTGAAAAGCAGTTGGACAACCTGTTCGGCGCAGAGGCTATGGATATCTCCACCGATATGGTGGTGCTGGAGAACATGATGGCCCGTGAGGGACTGACGGACGATCCGCTGCACCGCACCGCCGCAGCTTCGGCGGAGGATACGCCGGAGGACGGCGGCATTACGCCGGAATTATAATACGAATCGCAATCCAAGGAAGAAAATATACAGAAAGGAATCAAAACTATGACTGATACCAACATGCCTGAACTGACATTGACCCCCGATACCGCCGCTGCGGCGGAGATGCCCACCCTGACGCTGACGCCGGAAGCGCCCGCCACCCCTGCCGCCCCTGAGGTGAAGAAGGAGGTCGAGCCGGTGGTGCTGGACGACAGTATGCTGACGGAACAGGAGAAAGCCGCTGTCAACGAATTTGCCAAGAAGATCGACGTGCGGGACACCAATCAGGTGCTGCAATACGGCGCGGCGGCCCAGAAAAGCGTGGCCAGCTTTTCCGAAAACGCGCTGTCCAACGTCCGCAACAAGGATATGGGCGAGATCGGCGAGGATCTGAGCCGCCTTGTGGTGGAGCTGAAGGGCTTCGGCGCAGAGGAGGAGAAAAAGGGTCTGGCAGGCCTGTTCAAAAAGACCAGCAATAAGCTGGAGACCATGAAGGCCCAGTACAGCAAGGTGGAGACCAACGTGGACAAGATCGCCCAGAATCTGGAGAGCCATCAGATCGCCCTGCTGAAGGACGTGGCCATGTTCGACCAGATGTATGAGCTGAACCTGAAATACTACAAGGAACTGACCATGTACATCCTGGCGGGCAAGAAGCGGCTGGCCGAGGTGCGCGGCGGCGAGCTGGAGGAGCTGCGGAAAAAGGCGGAGCAGAGCGGTCTCGCCGAGGACGCCCAGGCCTATAACGATCTGGTCAGCATGTGCGACCGGTTCGAGAAGAAACTCCACGATCTGGAGCTGACCCGGATGGTGTCCATTCAGATGGGGCCCCAGACCCGGCTGCTGCAGAACAACGACACGCTGATGATCGAGAAGATCCAGTCCTCGCTGGTGAACACCATCCCCCTGTGGAAAAGCCAGATGGTGCTGGCGCTGGGCATGGAGCACAGCCGTCAGGCCACGGCCGCCCAGAACGCCGTTACGGAAATGACCAACGAGCTGCTGAAGAAGAACGCCGACACGCTGAAGATGGGCACCATCGCCACCGCCAAGGAGGCGGAGCGCAGCGTGGTGGATATCGAGACGCTGAAGCACACCAACGAGCAGCTGATCTCCACGCTGGACGAGGTGGCCCGTATCCAGAAGGAGGGCGCCGCCCAGCGCAAGGCAGCGGAAGCCGAACTGGGCAAGATTGAGGGCGAGCTGAAGCAGAAGCTGATGGAACTGAGAGGATAAACATAATTTCCGAAAGCCATCGGCCCAGTTCGGCTGGCGGCGCAAGCCGCCCCGCGCGTCAGCGCGTACAAGCGTTTTGCGCAGCAAAACCTTGCCGCAGGCGGAATTCATTTCCGCCGAGGATGTAAAATAAAAGGGGTCCCCGTTTTGCGCTTGCGCAAAATGGGGTACTGGGCAAGATCGAAGGCGAGCTGAAGCAGAAGCTGATGGAGCTGAGAGGCTGAACCTTTCAAAGCCTCCCCTGTGTAAGGGGAGGTGTCGCGGCGTAAACCGCGATGGAGGGGTTGTCTGTCACTTGCGAGCAACATCGCACACGGACAATCCCTCAGTCAGCGCTTTGCGCTGACAGCTCCCTTTACACAAGGGAGCCTCGGTAAAACAGCGATCTCCTTATGGAAGGAGGAATCTCCTATGAAAATTTTCAAAAACCGCGCGGTGGCGTGGGTGGTGCTGGTGCTGGCCATCGTGGGCAGCGTATGCATCGGTCTGAGCCGGAAGGACAGCTTTCTGGCAAAGGAGCCGGTGGCGTTGCCGGAGGTCGAATACCAGCAGTGGATCTGCGACGAGGCAGACATGCTGTCCGACGACACGGTAGCGTATATCACGGAGCGCAACGCAGATTGGGACGCGAAATACTACGCCGTGGTGGCGGTGGCCACCGCAGACAGCATTCAGGGCTGGACGCCGGAGGAAGCGGCAAAGCAGCTGGGCGCCGACTGGAAGCTGGGCAAAAACGACATGCTGCTGCTGATGGTGCGGAACGACGATTACTATGTGGCCTGCGGCGACAGCGTGCTGGCCGTGCTGAACCAGTACGACACCATGCAGGCCAAGCTGAAGCAGTCCATCGAAGGTCTCTACTACAGCGGCGACTTTGACGGCGCGGCGGCGGCGTTCTTCCGGCAGGCAGATGTGTTTTACGGCCAGATGGCCCAGATGCAGCCCTCCGGCGGTTACAGCAACAGCTATAACAGCGGCGGCGAATGGAACGCTCCGGCGAAAACCGACTCCGGCGGCGTGTCCCTCGGCAGCGTGGTGCTGCTGATCGTGGCGATCCTTGTGGTGTGGGCGCTGCTGGATCGGGTGCGGTACAACCGCTACCGGCGGCGGTATATTCTGGGCGCGCCGGTGAACGTGGTGCGGCCCGTGTACTATCCCATTTTCTGGGGACGGCACCTGCGGCCCCGTCCGCCCCGCAGTCCCCGGCCGCCCCATGGCGGCTACCGTCCGCCGACAGGCGGGCCGCGACCTCCCGCCGGCGGCGGATATCGCCCGCCCCAGAGCAGCTATCGTCCGCCACGGGGCAATTCCCGGCCCGGCGGCGGTTTTGGCGGCAGCAGCCGGGGCGGCGGGTTCGGCAATGGCGGCTTCGGCGGCTCTCGCAGCGGTGGAAGCCGCGGCGGCTTCGGTGGAGGCGGCTTCGGCGGCGGACACCGGTAACACAGTTGAGAAAAGGCGCAGCGATATGCTGCTGCGCCTTTTGTGTCAATTCTTACGGAGTTTGCGGAATGGAAACACATTATCATTGACAGTCGTAAGGCCGACTGCTATAATACGCCCGCCTTTGAAAAAATATTGCTTTTTCGGCGCGGCGGGTATTGCTTATGACGCTGCGTCATGTGGTAGGATACAGGATAGAAAATATGATTTGGGAGGAAAGCATATGCTGGACATTCAACATTTGACCAAGCGCTACGGCGAGAAGAAGGCCGTAGACGATTTGACGCTGCACATTGCCGCCGGTGAGATCTACGGCTTCATCGGCCACAACGGCGCAGGCAAGACCACCACGCTGAAATCCGTGGTGGGCATTCTGCAATTCGATCAGGGGGAGATCACCATTGACGGCAAGTCCATCAAGGCGAATCCCCCGGGCTGCAAGCGGGAGATGGCCTACATCCCCGACAACCCCGACCTGTACGACTTTATGACGGGCATCAAGTACCTGAACTTCGTGGCCGATATCTTCGGCGTCGGAGCGCGGCAGCGGCAGGAGCGCATCCGAAAATACGCCGACGCTTTCGAGCTGACGGAGGATCTGGCCCAGCCTATCGCCGCCTATTCCCACGGCATGAAGCAGAAGCTGGCCATCATCGCCGCGTGGCTGCATCAGCCGAAGCTCATCATCATGGACGAACCCTTTGTGGGCCTTGACCCCAAGGCGTCCCATCTGCTGAAGGGCATGATGCGCGAGGTGTGCGACGAGGGCGGCGCCATCTTCTTCTCCACCCACGTGCTGGAGGTGGCGGAAAAGCTGTGCGACAAGGTGGCCATCATCAAAGGCGGCAAGCTGATCCGCTCCGGCACCATGGAGGAAGTCAAGGGCGACGACAGTCTGGAGGAGGTCTTTCTGGAACTGGAGGGAGAGGAATGCTGAAGCTTTTGCTGAAAAAGCAGCTGATGGAGGTGTTCCGCAGCTACTTCTACGACGCGAAAAAGAACAAGGCCCGCTCCAAGGGGACGACCATCGCCTATATCGTGATGTTCGTGCTGCTGATGGTGGGCGTGCTGGGCGGCATGTTCGCGGTGCTGGCCAACGTTATGTGCGGCCAGCTGGCGGAGATGGGTCTGGACTGGCTGTACTTCGTCATCATGGGCATGATGGCGGTGTTTCTGGGTGCCTTCGGCAGCGTGTTCAACACCTATTCGGGGCTGTATCTGGCCAAAGACAACGACCTGCTGCTGTCCATGCCCATTCCGGTGCGGATCATCATGGCGTCCCGGCTGCTGAATGTCTATCTGCTGGGACTGATGTACTCCGGCATCGTGATTTTGCCGGTCATCATCGTGTACTGGTGCACCGTGCCCCTTACGGCGGGGATCATTCTGGGCGGCGTGGTGCTGCTGATCGTCATCTCGCTGTTCGTGCTGGCGCTGTCCTGCGTGCTGGGCTGGGTGGTGGCGAAAATCAGCCTGAAGCTGAAGAACAAGAGCTTTATCACGGTGCTGGTATCGCTGGTTTTTTTCGGGTTGTACTATTTCGTCTGCTTCCGGTCTCAGGCGCTGATCGGCAGTCTGCTGCTGAATGCCGCCAGCGTCGGTGATAAGATCAAGGGCAGCGTCTATCCCCTGTACCTCTTTGGCCGGGTGGGCTGCGGCGACGGCGTGGCGATGCTGATCGTCTCCGCCGTGGTGATCGCCCTGCTGGCGCTGGTGTGGTATCTCATCGCCCGCAGCTTCCTGAACATCGCTACCGCCTCCGGCAATACCGCCAAGGCGGTCTATCGGGAGAAGGCCGCCATGCAGACCTCCCCTGCCGCCGCGCTGCTGCGTAAGGAGTTGGGCCGGTTCACCGCCAGTCCCCTCTACATGCTGAACTGCGGTCTGGGCACGGTGTTTCTGCTGATTCTGGCGGTGGCGGCTCTTATCAAGGGACGTGAGGTGTTCCTGATGATGAACGCCCTGTTCGCCGGAAGCGAGGACTTCGTGCCGGTGCTGGCGGCGCTGTGTCTGTGCCTGCTGGCAGGCAGCAACGACATTACCGCGCCGTCGGTGTCGCTGGAGGGCAAGAGCCTGTGGATCGCCCAGTCGCTGCCCATCGACCCGTGGCAGGCGCTGCGGGCCAAGCTGGGGCTGCACCTGCTGATCACGGAGCTGCCGCTGATGCTGTGCGCCGTGTGCGTGGCGGCGGTGTCCGGTCTGGACTTCCTTCACGCGGCGCTGGTGGTGGTCGTCCCTATGGTATACGTAGTGCTGTCCGCCGCCTTCGGCCTGTTTATGGGTCTGAAGCGGCCCAACCTCAACTGGACCAGCGAGGTGGCCCCCATCAAGCAGGGGTTGGCGGTATTCCTGTCCATGTTCGGCGGTTGGGTGCTGGCAGCGGGACTGGGCTTCCTGTACTACGCCCTGATGGCTCATTTGGGCGCGGCGGCGTTCCTGCTGGCGGCCACGGCGCTGTTTATCGTGCTGGCGCTGGTGCTGCTGCGGTGGCTGAAAACCTCCGGTGCGAAAATCTATGCGCATCTGTAAAAAAATGTCTGCCGCTTTCGCGGCAGATATTTTTTATTCTTCTGTCAGCTCCAGCACCACGGGACAGTGGTCGCTGCCGGTGATCTCCGGCCAGATATCGGCGTTTTTCACACGGGGCAGCATGCGCTGGGACACGATGAAGTAGTCGATGCGCCATCCTGCGTTGTTCTGCCGGGCATGGAAGCGATAGCTCCACCAGGAATAGGCCCCGGTGCGGTCGGGATACAATGTGCGGAAGGTATCGGCAAAGCCGCTGGAGAGCAGTTGGGTCATCTTGGCCCGCTCCTCGTCGGAGAAGCCGGGGTTCATGCGGTTGGTCTTGGGGTTTTTCAGGTCGATCTCCTGATGGGCCACGTTCAGGTCGCCGCAGTAGACCACCGGCTTCTTGCCGTCCAGCTCCAGCAGGTACGCCCGGATATCGTCCTCCCACTCCATGCGGTAGTCCAGCCGGGACAGCTGATCCTTGGAGTTGGGGGTATAGCAGCACACCAGATAAAAATCCTCGTACTCGGCGGTGATGACCCGTCCCTCGTGCCGGTGGATATCCGGGCCGAAGTCATAGGTGACGGACAGCGGCTGGCGGCGGGTGAAAATGGCGGTGCCGGAATAGCCCGCCTTGTCGGCGCTGTTCCAGAAGCGGTTATAGCCCGGCAGGTCGAATGCCGCCTGCTCCGGGCGCATCTTCGTCTCCTGCAGGCAGATCACGTCCGCGTCGGCAAAAGCACAGAAATCCAGAAAGCCCTTTCCCAGACACGAGCGCAGGCCGTTGACGTTCCATGAGATCAATCGCATAAAAGGACGCTCCTTTGCGTTTTTTGCCATCATACCACATTTTCCGCCCCTTGACAACCGCCGCCGCTGCCGTTATACTATGTAAAACCGTTCCATTTGGAACACATTTTTAAGGAGTACGCTATGGACGATCACATGACGCTCCTGCATGACCACTTTCTGTTTCAGGGCGCGGAGGAGCTGCTGCACGAGGCACAATCGCTGGGCGTGAGCCGCTTCAGCCGGGGCAACACCATCTGTGACCCCGCTACGGCGGGACGGGCGCTGGGCATCGTGCTGGAGGGCCGGGCGGAAGCCGTGGCTCCCACGCGGGAAAAGGCGGTGCTGGCGGTCTTTGGCCCCGGCGGCACCTTCGGCGCGGCGGCACTGTTCGGCGGAGACGGGTACGTGTCCCGTATCCGGGCGGTAACGGGCTGTACAGTTCTGCTGCTGCCGGAGGAGCTGCTGCGGCAGTGGTTCCAGCGCTGCCCGCAGATGGCGGTGAACTACATTGGCTTTCTCTCAAGCCGGGTGCGGTTCCTCAACGGCAAGATCGCCATCTTCACCCAGGACAGTGCCCAGCACCGGCTGTACCGCTGGCTGCGGGCCAACTGTGACGAGTGGGGTCGGCTGCCGGAGAAGCTCAGCATGACAAAGCTGGCGGGCACGCTGTCCATGGGCCGCACCAGCCTGTACCGGGCCATGGAGGAGCTGGCGGAAGCGGGACTGATCGTCCGTGACGGAAAAAGAATCGAGGTAATCCTATGAAGCACATCAAATCCATTGTCAGTCTGCTGCTGGCGTTGACGCTGGCGCTGAGTCTGACCGCCTGCGGCAGTCAGGCCAATACGGAGCCGGAGCAGCCGGACGATACCCCCACGGCAGCGGAGGTGAACCTGTACGTGCTGTCCGGCCCCACTGGCATCGGCGCCATGAACCTGTGGGCCGCCGCTGACGCCGGAGAGACGGAGAACACCTATCACATTACCATGAGCGGCGCCAACGACGAGGTGGTGGCCGCCATCTCCAAGGGCGAGGCGGACATTGCCGCCGTGGCCACCAACATGGCCGCGGCGCTGTACAACAAGACCGAGGGCGGCGTGACGGTGCTGGCGGTGAACACGCTGGGCGTGCTGTCCCTGCTGGGCAACGGACAGGAGGCCGCCTCCATCGCCGATCTGGCGGGCAAGACCATCTACGCACCCGGACAGGGCGCGAACCCGGAGTATATCCTCCGCTACGTGCTGACCGGCAACGGACTTGACCCCGACAAGGACGTGACCATCCAGTTCGTGGGCGAGGGCAGCGAGCTGCTGACCGTGTGGCAGAGCGACCCGGACGCCGTCATTCTGGCTCCGCAGCCGGTGGCTACCAGCATCCTGATGCAGAACGAGAACGCCGCGAAGCTCTTTGACATGACGGAGGAGTGGAGCAAGATCAGCGGCAATCAGCTGATGATGGGCTGCGTCATCGTGCGCAACGCCTTTTTGCAGGAGAATCCCGGCGCGGTGGAGCTGTTCCTGAAGGAGTACGCCGCCTCCATCGAAAAGGCACAGACCGACGTGGAGGGCACTGCCGCCCTGTGCGAGCAGTACGGCCTGATCCCCAAGGCGGCGCTGGCCCAGAAGGCTATCCCCTCCTGCGGACTGACCTTCGTCACCGGCGCGGAGATGAAAACGGATCTCAGCGCCTATTTGCAGGTGATGTACGTCGCCGACCCCAAGAGCGTGGGCGGTGCGCTGCCGGGCGACGACTTCTATTACGGTGCGTAAGGCGCTGAAAAACAGCATAGCGGTACTATTCTGGCTGCTCGTGTGGCAGCTGGCGGCTATGGCCGCCAACCGGACACTGCTGCTGCCGCTGCCTACGCCGGTGGATACCCTCCGGGCGCTGCTGGCGCTGGCGGATACGGCGGACTTCTGGCGGGCGGCGGGACTTTCGCTGCTGCGGGTCTGCGCCGGGTTCGCGCTGGCGGTGCTGGCGGGCACGCTGTGCGCCGCCGCGTCCGTCCGGTGGAGGGCGTTCCGGTGGCTGACCGGGCCGCTGGTGGGGCTGATCCGGGCCATGCCGGTGGCGGTGTTCACCATTGTGGTGTTCCTGTGGGTGGGGCGGGGCTACATTCCCAGCACCATCGTGTTTCTGACGGTGCTGCCCATCGTATGGAGCGGCATGGAAACGGGCCTGCGGCAGCTTGACCCCCAGCTGGCGGAGATGGCCCGCGTATTCGGCATGACCCGGTGGGACACACTGCGGCACATTACGCTGCCGCAGCTGCGGCCCTACGCCGGAACCGCCGCCGTCACGGGGCTGGGCTTCGCGTGGAAGTCCGGCATCGCCGCCGAGGTCATCTGCCGCACGCAGGGCTCGCTGGGCGACCTGCTGTGGGGCGGCAAGGCCACCATCAGCTACGATCAGGTTTTCGCGCTGGCGGCGGTGATCGTGCTGTGCAGCGCCCTGCTGCAATCCGCCGCGCTGGGCCTGACACGGAAGGAGGGCGGCCATGATCCGGTTTGACCATGTGACCTTCGGCTACGAGGCGGAGCGTCCGGTGCTGCGGGAGCTTTCGCTGGAGATCCCGGAGGGCGGCCGGGTGTGCCTGACCGGTGCGTCGGGGCAGGGCAAGACCACGGCGCTGCGGCTGCTGCTGGGGCTGGAGCAGCCCCAGAGTGGCACGGTGATCCGTCCGGAGGGAACGCGGTTCTCCGTGGTCTTTCAGGAGGATCGCCTGCTGCCGTGGAAAACGGCGCTGGAAAACGCCGCGCTGACCGGCAGCGCCGAGGATGCCCGCTGCTGGCTGACAGAGCTGGGACTGGGCGACAGTCTTGACGCGCTGCCGGAGACGCTCAGCGGCGGCATGAAGCGGCGGGCGGCACTGGCCCGTGCGCTGGCCCATCCCTTCGATGTGCTGGTGCTGGACGAGGCGCTGACCGGCCTGGACGATGCCGCAAAGGCCCGTTGTCTGGCCGCCATTGACCGGGCGGTGGGGCCGCATAAAACGCTGGTGATGGCCTGCCACGATCCGGCAGAGGCCGCCGCGCTGGCGGCCCGTACCGTCCCCGTTGCTTGACAAGGCAGGCACAACAGGCTATAATAAGGCATGCGCCGCACGGCTGTGCGGCGCATATTTTTTCGATTCAGGAGCCTTCCTATGACACAAAAACGACTGTTATCCACAGGCGCGGCGCTGCTGGCAGCGCTGTGCCTGCTGCTGGCACTGTCCGGCTGCGGTGGGGAAAAGCCGCTGCTGGATCAGCCCATTAAGACGCTGACCTGCGTGGAGCCCACGGCTCTGCCTACCCTCGTCCCGCTGGGCGACGGCCGGGTGCTGGCCGGTTGGGTGGACTATGAAAACGAAATGACACACCTCAGCGTGGTGGACGTGGCCGCCGACAAGGAGCTGGCCGCCCAGACGCTGGAGGGTTGCTGGGAATTGCAGACCGAGCAGTTCACCGACGGCTCCGCCGTGCTGTTCAACTGGGACGGCGGCGCGTGGCAGTTTATCGACGCCAGCCTGACCGTCACCAGGACCTTTCACGCAGAGCAGTACGGCGGCGTATTCTCCCACGACGGCGGCACCTACTACTTCGTGCAGGACGACGTGCTGTGCCGCGCCGACGTGGCCAGCGGCCAGACGGAGCGGGTGCCGCTGAGCAGTGAGCTGCGCTTTATGGACGTGGCGGGGATCTTCCCGGATTCCGAGACGCTGTTCCTCCACTGCCTGCTGTCCCCCTACAGCACTGAGAGCGGCACCGTCATTCTGGACACGGCCACCGGGGAATACGCCATGCTGCAAAAGGAGTGGTACGCCCCCTACTACGGCCAGTCCGGCCCGGAATTTTTACGGTTCAACAATCAGGACATGGGGTACGACGTGCTGTATCCCGCCGGTGACCAGTACTATCAGGCGGACGCGGCGCTGCTGCACGCCTCGGAGGCTGATCTGTTCCCCCTGTCCGGCTCCCCCTATCTGCTGGGCGCGGCGGATGATGCCACCCTGTACCGGCTGGAAAGCGGCATCTCCGCCTGCCTGCTGAGCAGCGATCAGCTGGGCGGCACCTTCCGGGGTGCGGTGTGGCTGCCGGAGGAGATCATCGTGGGCGGCGTGTACGGAAACGGCCAGTTCCGGCTGGCCGCCATTGATCCGGCGCAGCTGACCTTCACCCACATCACCGACGCCGCAGCGGTGGAAAGCCCACTGGCGGTGGATACCTCGCTGACGGAGGTTTACTGGAACAGCCTGAATGGCCAGCCCCTGCCCGCCACCTTGCAGGAGGCACGGGAGTACGCCGACCGGCTGGAGGAGCGCTACGGCGTGACCATTCTGCTGTCGGCCCAGGCGCAGGAGGCCTGTGACGCCGTGTGGGACGCCACCATCACCACCACCGACCAGTGGCCGCTGGAGGACGAACCCCATGCCATCGCCCGGATGCTGGAAGCGCTGGATCGGACGCTGGCCCTGTATCCGGACGGCTTCTTCCGTCAGATGAAAAACACCATGGGCGAGGGCGGCGTGCGGTTTATGCCGGTGGGGCACATTGAAAACGCCGTCAACGCCATCGGCCTGACCTATGAGACCTACGGCTGGCAGAACATCTACATCGACGTGACCATCGACGCCTTTGATGGCACCATCTGCCACGAGATCTGGCACGCCATTGAGGGGGTACTCCTGACCCGCAACTGGGACGCCATCAATCAGGAGGAGTGGGCCGCCTGCAACCCGGCAGGCTTCTCCTACAACGAGGACGCGGAGACGCCCGACTCCAATCCGGAGCGCTGGACGTTCTTCTATGAGTTCAGCGCACAGGATGTGTACTTTGTGGACGCCTATTCCCGCACCAACGCCAAGGAGGATCGGGCGCGGATCATGGAGTACATCATGGCCACCGAGGACGTGGCGGGCGCACTGGTGCAGTCCCCCGCCATCGCGCAGAAGCTGCAGATCATGTGCCGGGCCATCCGGGAGAATTTTGACACCAGCAGCTGGGGCGAGCTGCGCTGGGAAAGAGTACTTTAACTTCACAAAGAGGGCGAAGCTCTTTTTGCCAAGTTTAAGGACGGCCATCTCATAGATGGCCGTCCTGTTCTTATTTCGTGATGGGGTAGCATACCTCGGTGACGAATTCCTCGGGGTCCTGAGTCTCGTGGGGGCTGACGTGGTAGATGTTGAACATGGGGCCGGCATAGCGGTAGCCGTTGGCCTCGATCCACGCGGCCACGGCGGCGTTGACCTCACCGATATGCTCGTAGCCGCCCTGATAGGTGCAGCCGGCGTAGGTGACGGCGGGCAAGGTGCGGAACTTCACATGCTCGGTGTCCGGATACTGACCCTTGACGGTTTTCTGGGCCTCTACCTCCACGTCCTTTTCCTTATACTCGGCGTCCAAAAAGGTCACGCTGCAATAGCAGGGATCGTCGGGGATCAGGTTCATATGGTCAGTCTCGGCGCAGAGGACACCCCACACCGTCCCCTCCCGCTCGTAGCAGGGAATGGTCATCCGCACACAGGCGGCGTAACGCTGGGGCAGGGTCTTGACGGTAACATTGTAAGCCATGGTATCTTCCTTTCTTAGTCGTTTCCGGGCGCTGTCCAACAGCCGCAGCTTCCGGGCCACGTCCTCCGCCTGAGCCTCCAGCGCCGCCTGCTGGGCGGCAAGGCATTCGTCCAGCCGCTGCCGGTCATCGTAGAAGGACAGCATCCGGCAGATATCCGCCAGACGGAAGCCCATGTCCTTCAGGGCGGTGATGCGGCAGACGGTGGGCAGCTGGGACTCGCTGTAATAGCGGTAGTCGGTGAAGCGGTCGATGTAGGCGGGGGTCAGCAGGCCGATGTCGTCATAATGGCGCAGCATCCGGACGCTGACGCGGGACAGCTTGGAAAATTCTCCGATCTTTAACATTTGTCGTACCTCCAAGGGGGATTTCTTGAGCTCGGATACAGGATACTCCCTGACACAGTGGCAGAGTCAAGACCCGAAAGACAGCTTTTTGAAAAAAATATCCCCCGGCAAAGCCGGGGGATATTTTACAGCGTTCAGATCCTTACAGGATGGAGAAGTTGACCACCAGACCGGCGAACACGATGGAGACCATGCTCAGCAGCTTGATGAGGATGTTGATGGCGGGGCCGGAGGTGTCCTTGAAGGGATCGCCCACGGTGTCGCCCACGACGCCGGCCTTGTGGCATTCGCTGCCCTTGCCGCCGAAGTTGCCCGCCTCGATGTACTTCTTGGCGTTGTCCCACGCGCCGCCGGCGTTGGCCATGTAGATGGCCATCAGGAAGCCGGTAACGGTAGCGCCGGCCAGCAGGCCCACAACACCCTTATAGCCCAGGATCATACCCACCACGATGGGGGTGACAACGGCGATAACGGTAGGCAGCACCATTTCCTTCAGGCTGGCCTTGGTGCACAGGTCGACGCAGCGGGCATAGTCGGGATCGGCCTTGCCGTCCATCAGACCCGCGATCTCCTTGAACTGGCGGCGCACCTCCATGACCACGCTCTGGGCGGCACGGCCCACGGAGTTCATGGTGAGAGCAGCGAACACGAAGGGCAGGCAGGCGCCGATGAACAGGCCCACCAGCACCACGGGGTTCATCAGAGAGAAGCTGCTGAAGTCGGCGTCAGCCGCGCCCACTTCCTTGACCTTTTCGATATAGGAGGCCATCAGAGCCAGCGCGGTCAGGGCGGCGGAGCCGATGGCGAAGCCCTTACCGGTGGCGGCGGTGGTGTTGCCCAGAGAATCCAGCGCGTCGGTGCGCTGACGGACCTCAGGCTCCAGACCGGCCATCTCGGCGATGCCGCCGGCGTTATCGGCCACAGGGCCGTAAGCGTCGGTAGCCAGCGTGATGCCGAGGGTGCTCAGCATACCAACGGCGGCCAGCGCGATGCCGTACAGGCCCATGCTGGCGTTGGCAGCGCCGCCGGAGAGGAAGTAGGCCAGCAGAATGCAGACGGCCACGATGATGATAGGCATAGCGGTGGACAGCATGCCCAGACCCAGACCACCGATGATGATGGTGGCGGAGCCGGTCTGGCTCTTGCTGCTCAGCTCCTGCGTGGGCTTATAGGTATCGGAGGTATAGTACTCGGTGGCCTTACCGATCAGCACACCGGCCACCAGACCGGACAGGATGGCCACATACAGGCCCCAGTGCTCGATGCCCAGCAGCTTCCACACAAGGAAGAAGGAGATGATGGCGATCAGCACGGCAGACAGATTGGTACCGCGGGAAAGAGCCTTCAGCAGCGTGCGCTGGTCGGCGTTCTCCTCGGTCTTGACGAAGAAGGAGCCGATGATGGAGCAGATGATACCCACAGCCGCCATAACCATGGGGATGGCCATGGCCTTGAAGGCCTCGCCGGAGAAGGCGGCCACGCCCAGCGCGGAGGCGGAGATGATGGAGCCCACATAGCTCTCGTACAGGTCAGCGCCCATACCGGCCACGTCGCCCACGTTGTCGCCCACGTTGTCGGCGATAACGGCGGGGTTGCGGGGATCGTCCTCGGGGATACCGGCTTCCACCTTGCCCACAAGGTCGGCGCCCACGTCGGCAGCTTTGGTGAAGATGCCGCCGCCCACACGGGCGAACAGCGCCATGGAGCTGGCGCCCATACCGAAGGTCAGCATGGCGCTGGTGATATCGGCGGCCTCCAGCTTGAACACGAAGCGCAGCAGCATGAACCACACGCTGATGTCCAGCAGGCCCAGACCCACCACGGTGAAGCCCATGACGGAGCCGGCGGAGAACGCCACGCGCAGGCCCTTATTCAGACCGTCGCGGCAGGCGTTGGCGGTGCGGCAGTTGGCCTTGGTGGCGATGCGCATGCCCACAAAGCCGGACAGGCCGGAGAAGAAGCCGCCGGTCAGGAACGCGAAGGGCACGAACCACGTCAGCAGCTTGCAGGCCGCCATAATGCACAGCACCACGATCATGCAGACGAAGAACACGCCTACCACGGTGTACTGCCGCTTCAGGTAGGCGTTGGCGCCCTCGCGGATGGAGCGGGAGATCTTGCTCATCAGAGGGGTGCCCTCGTCAAAGCTCAGGACGCGCTTGCCCGTGATAAACGCGAACAGCAGCGCGATGATCGAGCCAACAAATGTGGCAAGAACCAGGTACTTTTCCATAATGTGTTTTCCTCTTTCTTCCCCGCGTTGGGGAGACTTTTCTTTTTTGTTCCGCTGAATATTATAAAAAAATGTACTTTTCCCGTCAAATTTTCAAACTAATTTTTTGCACAAAACATTTTTTATGTGGTTTTTCCGTTTTTTTGCACAAAAACATTTTTTCGTTTAACGGCTTGCAAAATCCGCTTTTTGCATCCTTTCTGCAATTTGCTTTCATTTTATTGCCAGAAATATGTTGTTCTTGATGCATAAGTATTTCTTATTGCTAGCATAAGAATATTTTTTCGTGACGTTTCGCGCCGAAATAGAAATAAAAACGTCAATTTTCTTTCTGTTTCTCTCCGTTTATGCAGTTTTCACACAATTTTCTCTTACAAGTTAATTTCTTCCGTGCTTTGGTGTTTTGCACAATACGCATTATGCACTTTCAAAAGCTCTCTATCTGCCGCTTTAGCTTATAAGAAAGCAACATTCCCGCTGTCTATAGGCAGCGGGAATGTTGTTTGGAAAGGAGATCACGCGGTAATCGCTTTTTCGCGTTTGGCAGACCAGTACTGCACAACAATGACGAGAGCCACCAGCGCCAGACCCACCACGTCGGTAAGGGTGCCGGGGATCATCATGCCCAGGCCGCCCGCCACCAGCAGGAGGCGGAAGTACCAGGGCACCTTCTTGTACAGGTGGCCGTTGAGGGCCGCCGCGATACCGAAGATACCCAACAGGGCGCTGATGCAGATCTGGGTCACTTCCCACCAGCCGGAGACATTCTCAAACAGCAGGGCGGGAGAGTACGCGAAGATATAGGGGACGATGAAAGCGGCGATGGCCAGCTTTGTGGCGTTGACGCCTGTTTTCATGGGGTCGGACTTGGCAATGGCGGAACCGGCGTAGGCAGCCAGCGCCACAGGCGGCGTGATATCCGCCACGATGCCGAAATAGAACACAAAGAAGTGGGCCGCTACCACAGGAATGCCCATCTTAATGAGAATGGGAGCGCAGGTGGACGCCATGATGCAGTAGTTAGCGGTGGTGGGCACACCCATGCCCAGAATGATGCAGCAAACCATGGTCAGCGCCAGACCGATGATCTGAGCGTTGCCCGCCAGACCCACGATGCCGTTGATGAGGATAGAGGCCAGACCGGTAACGGTGATGCAGCCGGCGATCATACCGGCCACGGCACAGGCCACGCCGACGGTGATGGCGCCGCGGGCACCAGCTTCCAGCGCCTCGAAGATCTTCTTGGGGGTCAGGCGCTCGCCCTTATTCAGGAAGCCCACCACAACCGCCGCCAGAATGGACACGGCGGCGGAGAACTGCATGGTCTTTGCGCCGCTGGACACCAGCCACACCAGCAGGATCAGCGGCAGCAGCAGATAGCTCTTGCGGCCCAGATCCTTCCATGCGGGCATTTCGTCACGGGACAGGCCCTTCAGGCCCAGCTTCTTGGCCTCCAGATGGACGGCGATGAAGATGCCGGTGAAATACAGCACAGCAGGCAGGATGGCCTTGACGGCCACGGTGGCATAGGGCAGACCCATGTACTCCGCCATCAGGAAGGCGGCAGCGCCCATGATGGGGGGCATGATCTGGCCGCCGGTGGAGGCGGCCGCCTCGACGGCGCCGGCGAACTCCGGCTTATAACCGGTCTTTTTCATCATGGGGATAGTGACGGAGCCGGTGGTAACGGTGTTGCCCACGGAGGAGCCGGACACCATGCCGCACAGGGCGGAGGAGATGACCGCCACCTTGGCGGGGCCGCCGCTGGACCAACCGGCAATGCGGTTGGCAAAGCTGATGAAGAAGTTGGCGATGCCGGTGCGCTCCAGGAACGCGCCGAAAATGATGAACAGAACGATGTAGGTATAGCAGACGTTGACAGGGGTGCCGATGACGCCGTTGGTGGTGTAGAACAGCTTATAGATGATGTTCTTCAGCGCCTGATAGAAGTCGGCGTTCCAGCTGAGCTGATTGTAGAAGGTATACACCAGCAGCACGCCCACCACGCACAGAATGGGCAGGCCCACGCAGCGGCGGCACAGCTCCAGCAGGATCAGGATACCCACCGCACCGATCACCACGTGGATAGGCTCGATACGGGTGGCCAGCTTGATGAGCGTCATGGCGTTGAAGGCGAAATACAGAAAGCAGCCGGTGCCCACCAGCATCAGCACGATATCGTACCAGGGCATGAAGTTGACCTTCACGTGGCCCTTTTTAATGGGGTAGGTCAGGAAGCCGATGAACACGATGCAGGCCAGAAACAGGCTCAGACGGGTCTCCGGCAGAGCGGTAGACCACAGGGTCATCGCGATGCAGTACAGGGAAAACGCCGCCATCAGGCCACCGGTGATCCAGCGAAGCGGACCTTCCCAGATACGGGTGTTGGATTCGCGGTCATATTTGCGCATCACCGCGTCCAGATCGGCGGCTATATCCTCGCCGCCAGCAGCGGCGGTATCGACTGCCGGGGCCTCATCGACCCGTTTTTTGAATAGCTTCATAGTGGATCTCCTTGATGTTGTTTTGGGGGATGCTATGCCAGAGAACAGCGAGAACTACGGCAGGACGTGCCTGCCGTAGTCTCGATAAACCGTTTTCGCGTTAACGCGCCGTTCAGAATTTACTGGACGGTGAAGCCCTTCTCGGCGAAGTACTTGGCAGCGCCGGGATGATAAGGCACGGTGGTGATGGAGGAACCGAACTCCAGGCTCAGCTCGCCATACTTGGCATGGCTGCTGACCAGATCAGCGGCGTTGTCAAAGATATCGGCGGTCAGGGCATAGATGGCATCCTCGGACACATCGTTGCGGGCCAGGATCACAGCGGCCACGGCCACGGTGGTCACATCCTCGTCCAGACCGTACACATCCTTGGAGATCACGGTCTTGGTGTAGTAATCGGAGGTCTCCAGCAGCTTGGCGATATGCTCGTCGTCCAGGCTGACCAGATGCACGTCCTTGGTGGTGGCCAGATCGGTGACAGCAGTGGTGGGAGCGCCGGCCACGATGAAGGCGGCGTCGATCTTGCCGTCCTTCAGGTCGTTGGCGCTGTCGCCAAAGGACTGATAGGTGGCGTTGATCTGGGTGAACTCGTCATTCTCATTGACATCGCCCAGGCCGTAAGCGGTCAGGATATCCTTGGCGTTGAAGTACACGCCGGAACCGGCAGCGCCCACGGAGACCTTCTTACCGGCCAGATCCTCCACGGTCTTGATGGTGGGGTCGACGGTGACGATCTGCACCTGCTCCATGTACAGAGCAGCCACAGTGGAGAAGCAGTCCACCTTGCCGTGATCGGCAAAGATGTTGGTGCCGTTGTAGGCATAGGCCATAACATCGGACTGGCAGAAGGCCAGCTCGGCGTTGCCGTCCTGCAGCTCCTGCACGTTGGACTGGGAGCCGTTGCCCACCAGACCCACCACGTCGATACCGGCGTTGTTGGTGGCGTGCTGGGCGATGACGGAGCCGAAAGCATAGTAGGTGCCAGACTCGCCGCCGGTAACAAAGCGCATCTTGGTGGTCGCGCCGCCGTTGCTGCCGCCGTCACCGTTGTCGGTGCCGCTGCCGCAGGCCACAAGGCTGAGAGCCATGGCCAGCGCCAGGATCAATGCAAAAAACTTTTTCATAGTAATTCTCCTCATTTTAATGTGCCGTGTTCCGCGGCCAAATTCTATCAACAGGCGTATTATACTCCCAGATTTTGTTTTTTGCAAGTCAAATCGGCAAGAAATTCATTTTATTTTTTGCAGCTTTTTCACACAACGCATTTTTTCATGTGTTTTCTTTCATTTTCTTCGGAATAACCCCCACGTTTATGCACAATATGCGCAACGCCATTCACATTTTTACCACTGCAAAAGCCAGCGCTTTTGGCGGGCGTCTTGCAGAAATTGCATTAAAAAGACATTTGCCCTGCAAAACAAGCCGTTTTGCAGGGCAAATATACTACATATTGTGGTGTCTGGTCACTTGCTGCGCTTCAGGGCCTCGCACAGCAGCTCATACATCCGCTCGGTAGAGGGAACGCTGAGCCGCTCGCGGACAGAGTGAACGTCGTGCAGCTCCGGGCCCATGGAAATGGCGTCCAGACCGGGGATCTTCTCGATCAGCAGACCGCACTCCAGACCGCCGTGGGTGGCTTCCACCACGCCCTCCTTGCCGGTCAGGTCGTGATAGGCCTCCAGCACCATGTCCCGGAATTGGGAGTCGCGCTCGTACTGCCAGCCGGGGTACTTGCCCCGCTCGGTGACGGTGCCGCCGGCGAACTCCACGATGGCGTGGACGCGCTGGGCCAGCATCTCCTTCTGGGAGGCGATGCTGGAGCGGATGGAGAAGGTGATGTGCAGGCCGTCGTCCTCCAGCTTCAGCACCCCCATGTTCAGAGACGTCTGGGTCAGGCCGGGGAAGTCCACGCTCATGGCCTGCACGCCCTGCGGCAGCGCCAGCAGCGTATGCAGCATGAGGTTGGTGGTGACCTCGCTGATGGCGGCGGTCACGCCGGTCTTGGCGCACGTCAGGGTGATGCCGTCGTCGCAGCCGGCGTATTCGTTCTTCAGGATGGCGTCAAATTCCGCGATGAACGCCTCGAATTCCGCCTCTTTTCCGGCGGGGATCGCCACTGCCGCGTCGCAGCGGGAGCAGATGACGTTATCGAACTGGCCGCCGGACACCGCCGCCAGACGCAGGCCGCGGAAGCGCTCCATGGCGCTGTACAGCACGCGGCCCATCACCTGATTGGCACTGGCGCGGCCCAGATGAATGTCTCCGCCGGAGTGGCCGCCCTGCAAGCCCGCCAGCGTAATAGAATAGCCCGCCATGCCGGCAACAGGCTCCATAGTGCCGGGCAGGTGGCAGTCAGCTCGCATACCGCCGGCGCAGGAAACGGTGAACACGCCCTCGATCTCAGAGTCCAGATTCAGCAGCTTCCTGCCCTTCAGGTCGGAGCAGTCCAGCGCGAAGGCGCCGTCCATGCCCACCTCTTCGTCCACGGTGAACACCGCCTCGATGGGAGGATGGGCCAGCGTCTCGTCCTCCAGAATGGCCAAGATCATGGCCACGGCGATGCCGTTGTCGCCGCCCAGAGAGGTCTTGTCGGCCCACACCCACTCGCCGTCGGTCATCAGGTCAAGACCCTCGGTGGTCATGTCCTTGGTGCAGTCGTCGGTCTTGGCACAGACCATGTCGATATGGCCCTGCAGAATGATGGGTGCGGCATTCTCGTACCCAGCGGAAGCGTCCTTCCAGATAATGACGTTGTTGCAGGGCTCCTGACGGTACCGCAGGCCCATCTCCTTGGCGAAGCCCACGCACATATCGCTGATGATCTTGGTGTTGCCGCTGCCGTGAGGCACGGAGCAGAGCTTCTCAAAATACGCAAACACTCTTTCAGGCTTCAGCCCGGACAATACAGCCATAATATTTACCTCCGTTTTGCTTGTTTTTCCACAATGGCTGATACAGCCCATGCAGGCAGCATGGGCTGTATCGAAGCATTTTTACATATCAGGGATCGCGGAATCGCCATCGGTGCTGGGGATCAGGTCGTCCTCACCGCCGGGAACCTCGTCGTCAACGGGCTCCTCCGTCACAGTCGGAACGAACTCGGTGATGTACGCCTCCTGAGGCAGACCGGCCAGATAGCCGGGGATGTTGAGGATCACGCCGTCCATGTTCTTGGGGACGGGGATCTTGTAGGTCTGGGTCTCCTCCGTGCCGTTCTTCTTTTCCATAATGGTCAGCGTCACGGTGAAGGTCTGGCCCAGGCAGGTGGTGGAGCCGCGCTCCTTGTCGTACAGCTTGGTCAGCTCCTCGCCGCCCACGGTGATGGTCACCTTATAGGGTGCCTTGTAGGTCTGGCCGTCGTACTCCAGCGTCTTGTTGTCCAGATAGATGGTATGGCCGCGGCCGATGATGCTCATGATCACGCCGATCACGACCAGCACCAGAACGGCGGCGATTCGGATAATCAGTCTGCGTGCTTTCATGCCGTCTTACCCTCCTCCTCGTCCTTCTGGGCCTGCGCCAGCATCTGGCCCATCAGGCTCTGGGACTTGCGCTTCTTGGTTTCGTACATGACCAGTGCGATGGTGATGACCGCGTAGGAAATGAACACGCGGAAGTACTCGCCGATCATGGAGTCGCCGGTGATCTTCGTACCGGCAGAGGGCGCCACGATGAACATGGTGTGGAACAGGATAACGCCCAGGAACACGTTGCCGATGGACGCCTTTTCCACGGACGCGCCGCCCACCAGCAGAGCCGCGATACAGAACATACCCACGTTGGTGTGGGCGCTGTAGGTGGGGAAGTTACCCAGATTCTGCAGGTAGATGATCATGCCGAAGCCGGCGAACACGGTGGAGATCACCATGGAGATGATGCGGGTGCGCTCCACGTTGATACCGGCGTCACGGGCCACCTCCATGTCCTGACCCACGGCGCGCATGTCCTGACCCAGTTTGGTCTTGCGGAACCACACGATGAACAGGCAGGCCACCGCAATGATGATAAGGGTCAGCACAGGGATCTTGACGCCGCCCACGTAGATGGCCAGCGCATTATCGATGGTCTGGCGCATGGGCAGCAGGCTGACGGTATTGCGGATACCGTAGCCGCGGGGCAGCTTCAGGGTGTTGTGGGCAATGGGGATGATGGGGCCCATCATGTACAGCACCACCAGCATATACACGCCGTTCACGAAGAAGGAAATGATGTAGCTGGTGATCATCTCGCGGCCCTTGGCCCGGTTCAGCAGCACGCCGCACATCAGGCCCAGCAGGATGGAGATGGGGATGGAGATGATGGCCGCCAGCACCAGACCGGGGATACCCCAGATCTGCCAGTCGGCTACCAGGATCAGGCCGATCTGGCCCGCCATGGCGCCCAGCGTCATGCCGAAGTTCAGGCCCATACCGGCCATAATGGGGATCAGCAGGCTGAGGATCAGGAAGGCGTTGCGGCCCAGACGGGTCATGATCTCGTTGAGCAGATAGCTGCCGGAGAAGCCGGACAGCGGGATAAACACGGCGCAGATCAGGACGAACATCAGCGGCACGGAGTTGCCGCGGATCAGGTCAAGAACGCTTACTTTTTTCTTCATCAGATTATTCATGTTCAGCGCCCTCCTTCCGTCTTTCTGGTCAGTGCGTACAGGATCATGCCGTTGGAGACGATGATACGGATGACCTCGGACATATCCATGTGGAACGCGGAGTTCATGACGGTAGGCGTCATGGTGACGATGCCCTGGAACAGGAACGTACCGATGATCACATTGGGGATCGACGCCTTATTCACGGACGCGCCGCCAATGAGGATGGCGGACACGGCGGGCAGCGCCATCCAGAAGGGGCCCATGTACAGCTGCACGAAGCCGAAGCCCTGCTCGTACATCAGGATACCCACGGCGCCCAGCCACGTGGACATGATGACGGAGATAAGACGCATCTTGTCCACGTTGATGCCGGCGGCCTTGGCGAACGCCGGGTTGGAGCCCACGGCGGTCATGGCGGTACCGGTCTTGGTGTGCAGGAACGCCCACATGGCCAGCGCCAGCAGCGCGAACACCAGCAGGCTGCCGGTGGGGATCCGCAGATTGATGCCGATGCCGTTCAGGTCGATGACCAGGAAGTTGGCCAGCAGCTGGTCATAGAAGCCCTCCAGCGAGATAACGGTACGCAGGCCGGTACCGGCGAAGCCCCACACCATGGTGGGATGACGGTACGGCAGCAGCAGCCACATCATGCACATGAAGGACACGGCGGAGAAGCCCACGTAGGTGGCGATCATCATTTCGCCGCCCTTGATCTTGTTCAGCAGCCAGCCGTAGCCGCCGCCGAACAGCAGCGCGAAGGGGGTGGAGATCAGGATCGCCATCACGAAGCTCATGGGGCCGGTAAAGCCGAACTCGATGGACAGCGTGGCGCCCAGCAGGCCGGACACGATGCCCAGCGGCAGGCCGAAGTTCAGGCCGCAGCCGGAATGGATCATGGGAACCATGGCCAGCACCAGAACGGCGTTCCAGCTGAAGCGGTTGATGGTATTGGTGATCTGGGTGGCCAGATCGGCGCCCACGATAGGGGCGGAGATAAACAGCAGCAGCAGGAAGCCCGTGATGATGACGCGGGGCAGTCCGAAATTATCGATCAGCTGCCGGAATTTCGTCTTGTTGCCAAGACTTGTGGTTACATTTTTGCCCATCTTGTCCTCCTTACTTCACCTGACTGACCATCAGCATGCCGAATTCCTCGGAGCTATGGTCAGCCGGCAGGATACCGGCGATCTTGCCGCCGGAGACGATGGCGATCCGGTCACAGACCTGACGCAGCTCTTCCAGCTCGGAGGAGATCATCACCACGGTGATGCCGCTCTCGCGGTTGAACTTCTTCAGGGCCTCCAGCACCAGCGCCTTGGCGCCCACGTCGATGCCGCGGGTAGGCTCGGAGACAAAGAGGAAACGGGGCTCCAGCGCGAAGGCCTTGGCAAGGCAGATCTTCTGCTGGTTGCCGCCGGACAGCTCTCTTGCCTTTTGCAGGGAGCTGGTGCACTTGATCTGAAGCTCGTCGATGTACTTCTGGGTGACCTGATGGATGGCCTTTTCGTCACGCCACGTGAAGAACAGGTGCTTCTTCAGGAACTTGTCGTGGATCTGCATGGCGGGGAACGCCACGTTCCACTCCAGCGACTCGTCCAGCAGCAGACCCACGCCGCGGCGATCCTCCGACACGAAGGCCAGAGAGGCGTCCAGACACTTGCGGGGACTGTTGAGGGCGATGGGCTTGCCGTCGAATTCCACGGTGCCGCCGGCCTCGTACAGACCCATGATACCGTTGGGGATACCCAGCTTGCCCTGACCGGCCAGACCGCCGATACCCAGGATCTCGCCCTCCTTAATGTCGAGGTTCACGTTGCGGACGATCTCACCGGGCATATCCACCCACAGCTTGCGGATGGACATGATGGTCTTGGCGTTGGGGTCGATCTTGATATCCTGCGCCACGGCGGCACTTTCCACGTTGCGGCCCACCATCCACTTGGTGATATCCGTCACGTCGGTCTCCTTGGCGGGAGTATCCTTGACCACATAGCCGTCGCGCATGATGACCACCTTGTCGCAGACGGACAGGATCTCATGAAGACGATGGGTGATGAAGATGATGGCAATGCCCTGGGCGGACATATTGCGGATGGAGTCCAGTAGCGCTTCGGCTTCCTTCTCCGTCAGCACGGCGGTGGGCTCGTCCAGGATCAGCAGCTTCAGGTTTTCCTTGCTGAGCTCGCGGGCGATCTCGGTAAACTGCTTGTGGCCCACAGGCATGCTGCTGATGATCATTTTCTGGTCGATCTCAACGCCCATTTTTTCGATGGCGCGCTTGGCGCGCACATCCATTTCCTTATAATCGAGAGTGTCCATTCTATCGCCGAACACTTCTGAGATGACGTTTTTCTTTTTCGGCTCACGGTTGAGCAGAATGTTTTCTGTGGCGGTGAAGCCGGGGATCAGAGAGAATTCCTGATGCACCATGCCGATACCGGCCTTCAGCGCATCGAACGGCGTGTTGAAGGTGACCTTCTCGCCGTTAATAAGGACGTCGCCTTTATAACCGCCGGTCTCGCGGATCACGTCCATGCCGAAAAGGATCTTCATCAGGGTGCTCTTGCCGGCGCCGTTTTCGCCCACAAGACCCAGCACCTCGCCCTCTTTCAGCGTGAAGTTGATATCCGTCAACACCTGGTTTCCGAAGAAGTCCTTCTGGATGTTGCGCATCTCCAACAGGGGAGCATTGTTATTTTCCATAATATACCCTACCTATAAGTAAACAGGGGGGAGGAATCCCTCCCCCCTGTTCGATACATTGTGCTTTACAAAAGCTATGTCAGCTGATGGTGAAGTACTTCTCGGGGATCTCCACTTCAGCGTTGCCCATGAACTTGCCGGGGTCGCCCATGATGTAGGTATCCTGATAGATCAGGAACACATTGTCGGACTTAACGCCGGTGGTGGCGTTGGTGTAGCCGGCGCCGTTCCACTCAGCCTTGGGAGAATACTTCTGCAGAGCGGAAGCAACATCGTCCATATCGGTCAGATCAGCAGTACCGTCGATGACGTTCTTGGCATGCTGGGCAAGACCTGCGGACAGGGTATAACCATAGGAGTAAGCCCAGGTGCCGAAACGGCCGGCGCCGCCCTTCTCATTGATGGCGGACTCGACCTTGGCCAGGATCTTCTCGAAATCGCCGGCTTCCTCGGTCAGGTCCAGACCCAGAGCGCCGGGATAGCCCATCAGGGGAGAGGGCAGGTCAGCCTCGATGAAGTAGCCGCCGTACTCGACCAGCTGCTTCAGCAGGGGCTCGGTGTGCGCATCGTTGGTGCAGAAGTAAGCGGCCTTCTCGCCGTACTTGCCAACCCACTCAGGCACCTTCTCCAGGATGTAAGCCTGAGCGCCGGACACGCCGACGTCAGAGGTGGGGTCGGGAGCGGTCTCTTCCACCAGCTTCATGCCGAACTCCTCGCAGGCGGCCTTCATGATGGCCAGACGGCGGGACATGGTCTCATAAGCCAGATGACGGGGGAAGGAAATGTGCACGAAGGTGTCGCAGCCCAGCTCGTGAGCGGTGCGGATGATCAGATAACCACGGGACACGAAGTCGTTGTTGCAGACCAGGTCGGCAGCGGAGCCGATCTCAGGCAGGTCCTCGTGGGACTCGCCGGCGATGCAGATAATGTCGGGGCGGGATTCCTTGATCTTACGGAAAGCCTCGGTGGTGCCGGGAACAGCCTGGTTCACGATGATGGCCTTCATGTCGGGATCAGAGGACAGGTTCACGATGTTCTGGATGGTGGTCTCCAGCTCCTCGGTGAAGTTGTCGGGATAGATGGCCAGCGTGACCATATCCTCGCCATACTCCGCCTGGAAAGCCTCGGCGCCGCGGCGGTCGTCCTCGGACTGAGAGACGGAACCGGTCACGATACCGATCTTGTAGGTGGCGGGAGCGTCGGTGTTGTTGGGCTCATCGGTGTTGTTGGGGGTGTCGTTGCCACCACCGCAGGCCATCAGGGTCAGTGCCATGGCCAGAGCGAGCAGCAAGCTCAAAAACTTCTTCATACTTACCTCCTGTTTTTTCATTTTTTTTGCAAAATGGTGCTATGGGGTTCTATAATTTTAACAGATTTGTTCCCATTTTGTCAATACAATACCGCCCGTGCTCCACAGGCAATCTGTCGACAGGTGTTTCCCGGTTGCGCACATTTCCCCGTTTTTATTGTGATTTTACACAAAATGCGCCATGCTTTCTCAACTTTTTCTCTCCTTTTTTGGTTTTATCTCCAAAGGAACCTTTTCGCCAGGCAGTCATTTTTCCACATTTTTTCTCCCGGCCGGCACGGTTTTTCCCTCACCGATCCCATCCATGCCGACCGCCGGGGCAAAAAAGCAGCGTGCCGTCCGGCGAAAAGCCGGGCGGCACGCTGTATGATTATACATTCGGGTGTGTTCTGGTGTATTTTTATGACGCCGTGGGATCAGTCGCGGGACTTGCTGTCCACGATCTCGTGGAGCTTGGCAGAGAAGTCGGACAGGCTCATGGCACCCAGATCCTCACCCTTGCGGGTACGGACGGAGACGGTACCGTTCTCCATATCGCGGTCGCCTACCACCAGCATGAAGGGGATCTTCTCCAGCGTGGCCTCGCGGATCTTCTTGCCTACCTTCTCGTTGCGGCTGTCCACCTCCACGCGGAAGCTCTGCTTGCGCAGCTCCCTGGCGGCCTCGGCGCAGTAGTCGGCGGCACGGTCGGTGATGGGCAGGAAGCGTACCTGCTCGGGCATCATCCATGTGGGCAGTGCACCGGCGTACTCCTCGATCAGATAGGCCAGCGTACGCTCGTAGCAGCCCAGAGAGGTGCGGTGGATGATATAGGGCAGGGCCTTGTTGCCGTTCTCGTCGATATAGTACATGCCGAAGCGCTCGGCCAACAGCATATCGATCTGGATGGTGACAAGGGTGTCCTCTTTACCGTACACGTTCTTGTACTGGATATCCAGCTTGGGACCGTAGAAAGCGGCCTCGTCGATGCCGATGGTGTACTCCACGTCCAGATCCTTCAGGATACGCTCCATGGCGGACTGGGCATGCTCCCACTGCTCGGCGGTGCCCTCATACTTGTTGTTGGGGTTGGCGGGATCCCACTGGGAGAAACGGAACGTGCACTTATCCAGCAGGCCCACGGTGCCCAGACAATACTTGGCCAGATCCAGACACTGCTTGAACTCCTCCTCCAGCTGGTCGGGACGCAGCACAAGATGGCCCTCGGAGATGGTGAACTGGCGGACGCGGATCAGGCCGTGCATCTCACCGGAGTCCTCATTGCGGAACAGGGTGGACGTCTCGCCCAGACGCATGGGCAGATCGCGGTAGCTGCGGCCCCGGTTCAGATACACCTGATACTGGAACGGGCAGGTCATGGGACGCAGGGCGAAGCACTCCTTCGTCTCGTCCATGGGATCGCCCAGAATAAACATGCCGTCCAGATAGTGATCCCAGTGGCCGGAGATCTTATAAAGCTCCCGCTTGGCCATCAGCGGGGTCTTGGTCAGCAGATAGCCGCGCTCCTGTTCGGTATCCTCCACCCAACGCTGCAGCAGCTGAATGACGCGGGCGCCCTTGGGCAGCAGGATGGGCAGGCCCTGACCGATGCAGTCCACGGTGGTGAAATACTCCAGCTCGCGGCCCAGCTTGTTGTGGTCGCGCTTCACGGCTTCCTCGCGCTGCTTCAGGTACTCGTCCAGTTCGTCCTTCTTGGGGAAGGCCACGCCGTAGATACGCTGTAACTGCTTGCGGTTGGAGTCGCCCCGCCAGTAGGCGGCGTTGCAGGCGGTCAGCTTGATGCCGTTGCCCTTGATGCGGCCGGTGGAATCCACGTGGGGACCGGCGCACAGGTCGACGAACTCGCCCTGACGGTAGAAGGAGATATGGGCGTCGGCGGGCAGGTCGTTGATGAGCTCCACCTTGTAGGGCTCTTCCTTCTCCTCCATGAACTTCAGGGCTTCCTCACGGGGCAGCTCGAAGCGCTCCAGCTTCAGCTTTTCCTTGCAGATCTTCCGCATTTCGGCCTCGATCTCCTCCAGATCGCTGGGGGTGAAGGCAAAGGGTGCGTCCAGATCGTAGTAAAAGCCGTTGTCAATGCTGGGGCCGATGGCCAGCTTCACCTCGGGGTGCAGGCGCTTCACGGCCTGGGCCAGAATGTGGGAGCAGGTATGCCAATAGGTCTTGCGGTAGGCTTCATTTTCAAAGGTGTAGATGTTTTCTTCGCTCATGGTGATATCCTCCTTGTGATTGGGGCGGGATAAAAAAATCCCCACCCCTGATGTGTTCAGGGGTGAGGTAATACAGTCATTACTCCACGGTTCCACCCTGCTTACGGCTTTGCAGCCGTCGCTTTCGGCTCCTTTAACGGGAAGCGCCCGTCCTGCTCCTCGCAGGCGGCTCGGGAGTGGTACAGGCCGTGCCGTGGGCAGGATGCTTTCAGCCGGGACATCCCTCTCTTTGGCCGTTGGTGGACAGCTTCTTCTCCGTCATCGCTTTTGATTACCGTATTATAGCGCCGTTTTTTGCCCTTGTCAACGGGGAAACGCAGGGTTTTTACACAATTTCCTCCGCCGTATCCACAATCACCGCCGCACCGGTCTCTGCCAGCGCCCGGCGGCCCCGGAAGCCCCAGCTGACGGCGATCAGGGGCAGTCCGGCATTGCGGGCGGTCTGCACGTCCACCTCGCTGTCGCCCACGTAGACGGCGGTATCCTTATCCGCGCCCAGCGCCGCCAGCGCGTGGAGCACCATGTCCGGGGCGGGCTTGCGGGGCGTGGCCGGGCTTTCGCCGAAGGCGGGCACGCCGGGAAAGAATTGCTCCGCCAGCTCACAGGCCGCGCCGTGGGGCTTGTTGGACACGATGGCCACCTTACACCCCGCCTGCCGCAGCCGCTCCAGCAGCTCCGGCACGCCGGGATAGGGCCGGGTCAGCACGCAGGTATGGGCCTGATACCACGCCTTATAGTCCCGCATAATGGCGGCAAACTCCGGCGTGTCCTCCCCCTGAGGCAGCGCGGACGCCATCAGCTTCACCGCGCCGTTGCCCAGTCCTCGCCGCACCTCCTCGCGGGTGCGCCGGGGATAGCCGTACTGCTCCAGCGTATGGTTGACGGCGGCGGTCAGGTCGTCCAGCGTGTCCAGCAACGTGCCGTCCATATCAAACAGATAGGTCTTATATGTCATAGGTCGTCTCCTCCCGAATCAGCTTTCGCCCGATGATATCACAAGCGGCGGCGGATTGCAAGTGCAAAAAACCGGCCCACAAAACGTGAGCCGGTTTTGTTTTATGGGGTCAGGAAGCGTGGGTCACGCTTTCTTGCCGCCTTTGAAGAACGCGCCGATGACTTCGATCACCAGGAAGACGATCAGGTAGTACACCACGTTTATCCGGTGGGAGTAGATGGCGGCGAACACCATGAACAGAGAGCACAGGATGGCCAGAACGGGCAGCACATTACCTTGGAAGCCAGTCATATCCTTGCGCTTCAGCAGAGCGATGTAGATGGGGATATAGATGGCGTACAGGGTGATGATGGGCAGCTCGGAGGAGTCGAACTTGAAGGGGCCGAAGCCTTCCATAATGGCACCGCCATAGAAGTACAGCAGCCACAGGGAGCTGACCAGCAGGCCGAACACGGCGGAGTTGTTGGCCATGTTGGTGGTGGGGTCGACGTTCTTGAATATCTTCAGCTTGGGGCTGTCGCTCTCGGTAGCCAGATCGAACATGCCGCGGGTAACGGCCATGGTCAGGCCGTTGCAGGTGCCCCAGCAGGAGATGACCACGAACACGAAGATGGCAGCGCCGCCCACCTGACCGAAGATATTCTGGAAGGCGATCTTGGCACCGGCCTCGCCGCCGGCCATCATGACCTCGGACTCCACAGCGCCGGCCAGACCCACGTAATAGATCACGTACACGATGGCGACGACCAGGGTGCCGATCAGCAGAGCGCGGGGCATATTCTTCTTGGAATCCTTCAGCTCGGTGCCGATGGAGGTAGCGCAGATCCAGCCCTCAAAGGCGAAGGCCAGAGACACGATAGCGCCGAACAGGCCCTCGGTAAAGGGCATCTCGGTAACAACATTGGAGAAGTTGAACTCGGTCATGCCGTTGGCCAGACCCACGATGGTGCCCACAACAGCCATCAGCAGCAGGGGGATCAGCTTGATGATGGTGGTAGCGATGGCGAACTTACCGGCCAGCTTGGGAGCCAGCGCGTTCATGGTATAGGTGACGACCATGAATACACCGGCCAGCATCATGGTGCGGCCGCCCACCACGGCGTCCTCCCAACCCATCAGCACGCCGAAGTAACGGGCGGGCAGCCAGCTCAGCACGGACACCAGAGAGGGATAGTAGATGACCGCCATGAACCAGCCCACATAGTAGCCGTAGGTCTTGCCGCAGGACGCGGCGGCGTAGCCCACCAGACCTTCCACGCCCTCGTGGCTCTGGGCCACGGCGCCGAAGGTGCAGGCGCTGATGATCATGACGACGCCCATGATAATGAACGCCAGAATACCAACGGTCAGGTTGCCGCCGGTCTTGGTCAGAACGGCCTCGGCCTTGAAGAACACGCCGGAACCGATGACGGTGCCCACCACCAGAGCGATGGCTACGGGCAAGGTATACCGTTTTTCCATAGTAATTTCCTTTCTCACTTTCCTAAATCGCGGACAGTTTGTCATTCTTTTAACGATCCACATGTGTGAGTATACTATGACTTTTGGGCGGTTGCAAGCACTATTTTCGCGGGAGAGAGAGAAATTCACCGAATGATTTTGTGTAGTTTCCACATATCCAAAATTCGGAATATTTTTCGTATGGATAGAATTATCCCGCGTCGCACATTACGATTGTTAAAAATCTACCAATTTCGACTGCAAAAGTTTCTTTATAAGAAAATAAGAGGACGTTCAAAAAGGAACGTCCTCTTATCCTTATGCGGTTTGCTTTCGGCCGCTCTGCCAGTTTTCCAGCACCACGCAGGCCACGATAAGCGCCGCTCCCGCCAGTCCTATCGCCGACAGCTTCTCCCCCCAGCAGCAGGTAGGAGCATGCCGCTGTCAGGATGGGCTGGGTGCATTGCAGCAGCGACACGGTGTAGGAGGACAGCCGGGTCAGGGCCGTATTTTGCAGCACGTAGGACAGGCACGTACACAGCAGCGCCAGATACGCCACCACCAGCCAGCCGGTGACGGTCCCCTGCGGCAGCACCGCCACATCGTCGAAGATCAGCGCCGCCGCGCCGGAAAACCGGATGCCCAGACACCACAGCACCGTGATGCTCTCGAACCCGATCTTGGACAGAGGGTTGCCGAAGCCGTACAGCACGCTCTGCAGCAGGATCAGCAGGGCGTAGGGCAGCGTACCGCCCTGTTTCTTACACATTGAAGCGGAAGTAGATCATGTCGCCGTCCTTGACCACGTACTCCTTACCCTCGGAGCGCAGCAGGCCCTTTTCCTTGGCGGCGGCCACGCTGCCGCCGCAGGCCATCATCTCGTCAAAGTTGATGGTCTCCGCCCGGATGAAGCCCCGCTCGATATCGCTGTGGATCTTACCGGCAGCCTGGGGAGCCTTGGTGCCCTTGCGGATGGTCCAGGCACGGCACTCGTCCTTGCCGTAGGTCAGGAAGGAGATCAGGCCCAGCAGGTCATAGCTGCACTGGATCAGCCGGTCAAGGCCGGATTTCTCGATGCCCAGATCCTCCAGGAACATGGCCCGCTCCTCGGGATCGTCCAGCTCGGCGATATCCTGCTCCAGCTTGGCGCAGATGGGCAGCACCTGCGCGCCCTCCTTGGCGGCCAGATCCCGGACAAGGCCGAAATACCTGTTGTCCTCATAGTGGGCGAAGCCCTCCTCGTCCATGTTGGCGGCGTAGATAATGGGCTTCAGGCTCAGCAGGTCGGCTGTCTCCACGATGGCCCGGTCGTCGCCGCAGTCGAAGGTGCGGGCGGACTTTCCGGCGTTGAGGTGCTCGGCCAGCGCCTTGAATACCTCCGCTTCGTGGAGGAACTTCTTGTCGCCCTTGGCGGCCTTGGTGGCCTTCTCCACGCGGCGGTTCACCATTTCCAGGTCGGCCATGATAAGCTCCAGATCGATAGTCTCGATATCGCCCAGCGGGTCTACCGGCACGTTCTGGCTGGCGTCGGCCACCACATGCATGATGTTCTCGTCGTCAAAGCAGCGCACCACGTGAACGATGGCGTCGGTGCGGCGGATGTTCTCCAGAAACTTATTGCCCAGACCAGCGCCCTGAGACGCGCCCTTCACCAGACCGGCGATGTCCACAAATTCGATGACAGCGGGGGTCTTTTTGTCCGGCTCGTACATCTCGGCCAGCTTGTCCAGCCGCGGATCGGGTACGGCCACCACGCCCACGTTGGGCTCGATGGTGCAGAAGGGATAGTTGGCGCTCTCCGCCCCGGCGTTGGTGATGGCGTTGAACAATGTGCTCTTGCCCACGTTGGGCAGACCGACGATACCTAATTTCATATATGTACATCTCCTTATTCAAGTGCGTGATATTCTAACATATTATTATACCAGATACCCCGCCGGGGCTCAAGCGTTTTTCCGCATTTTTCCCTCCGTGGGCATATTTTCTCCGCTCCGGTGCATAGGCTTGTCTGAAACGCCATTCCGTTTTTCTTAACAAATTCTTAACGCAAAATTGTCGAAAAATGTGGTATGGTATGTTTCAATAAAAATTTTCTTACATCACCCGATGGAGGGATCTCGTACCTATGAAAACCTATCGCGCCGGTATCGACATTGGCTCCACCACCGTGAAGCTGGTGGTTCTGGACGAAAACGACAACATCATCTACGGCGACTATCGCCGCCATCAGGCTCACACCCAGCAGACGCTGGCGGCGCTGCTGCGTGAGGCTTGCGAAGCGCTGGGTGACTGCGCCCTGACGCCCGCCATCACCGGCTCCGGCTCCATCAATCTGGGCCGGGCGCTGGACATTCCCTTTGTGCAGGAGGTGGTGGCGGTGGCTTCGGCGCTGGAGCAGCGCTATCCCCAGACGGACGTAGCCATCGAGTTGGGCGGCGAGGATGCCAAGATCATCTACTTCACCGGCGGTCTGGAGGAGCGGATGAACGGCGTGTGCGCCGGCGGCACCGGCTCCTTTATCGACCAGATGGCCGCCCTGCTGCAAACCGACGCCAAGGGGCTTAACGACGCGGCGGCGGACTACAAGGAGCTGTACACCATCGCCGCCCGGTGCGGCGTGTTCGCCAAAACCGATATTCAGCCCCTCATCAACGAGGGCGCTACCACCGCCGATCTGGCCGCCTCCATCTTTCAGGCGGTGGTGAACCAGACCATCTCCGGCCTTGCCTGCGGCAAGCCCATTCGGGGCTGCGTGGCCTTTCTGGGCGGGCCGCTGCATTTCCTGCCGGAGCTGAAAAAGGCCTTTATCCGCACGTTGAAGCTGACAACCGAAAACATCGTGGATCCCGACGACTCCCACCTGTTCGCCGCCATGGGTGCGGCGCTGGAGACGAAAGCGAACGCGGCGGCGCAGCCCATCGGCGAGCTGATTGACCGGCTGGCGCAGGGCGTCACCATGGCGTTCGAGATCAAGCGTTTGCCGCCGCTGTTCGCCGACAGAGTGGAGTATGACGCGTTCTGCGCCCGCCACGCCCACGCGGTGGTGGAAAAGGGCGACATTGCCGACTACCGGGGCGACTGCTTTTTGGGCATCGACGCCGGCTCCACCACCACCAAGCTGGCGCTGACCGGCGCAAAGGGCGAGCTGCTGTGGTCGTACTACGCCAACAACAGCGGCAGCCCCATCAAGACCGCCATGGCCGCCATGGCGCAGCTGGCAACGCTGCTGCCGCCCACGGCCCGCATCGCCCGCTCCTGCTCCACCGGCTACGGTGAAGCGCTGCTGAAGGCCGCCTTCCATCTGGACGAGGGCGAGGTGGAGACCATCGCCCACACCACGGCAGCGGCGTTTTTCGATCCGCAGGTGGACTGCGTGCTGGACATCGGCGGGCAGGACATGAAGTGCATCCGTCTGAAAAACGGCACGGTGGACAGCGTCATGCTGAACGAGGCCTGCTCCTCCGGCTGCGGCTCATTTCTGGAAAACTTTGCTAATTCCTTGGGCTTCACGGCGGCGCAGTTCGCCGACGAGGCCTTGTTCGCCCGGCATCCGGTGGATCTGGGCACCCGCTGCACCGTGTTCATGAACTCCAACGTGAAGCAGGCCCAGAAGGAGGGCGCTGCGGTGTCGGACATTTCCGCCGGCCTTGCCTACTCCGTCATCAAGAACGCGCTGTTCAAGGTCATCAAGCTGGCCGACGCCCGGGAGCTGGGCCATCACATCGTGGTGCAGGGCGGCACCTTCTACAACAAGGCCGTGCTGCGGGCCTTCGAGCGTATCGCCGGGGCTGAGGCGGTGTGTCCCGATATCTCCGGCCTGATGGGTGCCTTCGGCGCGGCGCTGATCGCCCGCGACCGCTATCACGGCCAGCCCACCGAGACGCTGGACTTTCCCCACATCGCCGCATTGACCTATACCGCGAAAACCGCCCGCTGCGGCGGATGTGAAAATAACTGCCTGCTGACGGTGAATACCTTCTCCGACGGCGGCCGGTACATCTCCGGCAACCGCTGCGAAAAGCGGGTGAAGAACCCCAACGCCGCCCAGCCGGGCGCCAATCTGATGGCCTATAAGCGGCAGCGGCTGTTCGACTATCCGGCGCTTGCGGAGGCGGAAGCCAGGCGCGGCGTCATCGGTATTCCGCGGGTGCTGAACCTGTACGAAAACTTCCCCTATTGGGCCACCTTCTTCCGGCAGCTGGGCTTCCGGGTGGTGGTATCGCCCTTCTCCACCCGCGCCATCTACGAGATGGGCATGGAATCCATCCCCTCCGAGTCGGAGTGCTATCCCGCCAAGCTGGCCCACGGCCACGTGGAGTGGCTGGTGCAGCACGGAATCACCACGATTTTCCACCCTTGCGTGTTCTATGAGTATCAGGAGACGAAGGACGCACAGAACCACTACAACTGCCCCATGGTGGTGTCCTATCCCGAGAACCTGAAAAACAACGTAGAGGCCATCACCACTGGACAGGTGCGGTACATCCGGCCCTTCATCGCCTTTACCAGCGAGAAAACGGCGGAGGCCCGGCTGGTGAAGCTGTGCCGGGACGTGTGGAGCATCCCCGCCGCCGAAGTCCGCGCCGCCGCCCGTGCCGCGTGGGCCGAGCAGCGCCGGGCCAAGGATGACATTCGCGCCGAGGGCCGCCGCCGTCTTGCGGAAATGGAGCAAAGCGGCAAGCGGGGCGTGGTGCTGGCGGGACGGCCCTACCACATCGACCCGGAGATCAACCACGGCATTCCGGAGCTGATCGCCTCCTACGGCCTGTACGTATTCACCGAGGACAGCCTGCCGTTGGACACCCCGCCCCAGCGTCCTCTGCGGGTAGTGGATCAGTGGGTGTTCCACTCCCGGCTGTACGCGGCGGCGGAGTTCGTGGGCGGGCGGGACGATCTGGAGCTGGTGCAGCTGTTCTCCTTCGGCTGCGGGCTGGACGCCGTCACCACCGATCAGGTATGTGAGATCCTGGAGAAGTGCAACAAGCTCTATACCGTGCTGAAGATCGACGAGGTAAACAATCTGGGCGCGGCCCGTATCCGTGTCCGCAGCCTGCTGGCCGCCATGAACATGCGGCGTGAGCAAAATATCTGCGCCAAGCCGGTGCCGCTGGATTACCACCGCACGGAGTTCACAAAAGAGATGTTCGAGCAGGGCTATACCATTCTGGCGCCCCAGATGTCCCCCATCCATTTTGATGTCATCGAGCCGGTGTTCCGCCGCCACGGCTACCATGTGGAGATTCTGAACAACGCCACCCGGAAAGCGGTGGACGTGGGCTTGCAGTACGTCAACAACGACGCCTGCTATCCCTCTATCCTGTCGGTGGGACAGCTGATGGAGGCGGTGCTGTCAGGCCGGTACGACACCGACAAGCTGGCTCTCATCATGACCCAGACGGGCGGCTGCTGCCGGGCCAGCAACTACGTGGCCTTTATCCGCCGTGCCCTGGACAAGGCGGGACTGAGCCACATTCCCGTCATCTCCCTGAACGCCAACGGCATGGAAAAGAACGAGGGCTTCCGTGTCTCGCCCGCTGTGCTGCTGGCTGCTCTGCGGCAGCTGACCTTCGGCGATCTTCTCATGCGGTGCCTGTACCGCACGCGGCCCTACGAGGCCGTCCCCGGCTCCGCCAACGCCCTCCACACCAAGTGGCGGGATATCGCCATTGCCTACGCCATGGGAGAAAAGACCGGCTATACCTACGGCGGCATCTGCCGGGGCATCGTGGCGGATTTCGACGCTCTGCCCCTGAACGAGAGTCTCCGCAAGCCCCGCGTGGGCATCGTGGGGGAGATTCTGGTGAAGTACATGCCCCTTGCCAACAACTACTTAGTCGACCTACTGGAGCAGGAGGGCGCCGAGGCGGTGGTGCCCGATCTCACCGACTTCCTCATCGAGTGCATCTATCAGCAGAGCTACAAGCATGACTACTTAGGCACCGGCTGGACGTCCAGCCTGCTGGCCAAGGTGGGCACCGACGGCATTGCGGCCGTCCGCAAGCCTGCGGTGGAAGCTCTGAAGGCCAGCCGCCGCTTCGACCCGCCCACGCCTATGGCGCATATTGCCGACCTTGCCAAGCCCTTCCTGTCGCTGGGCAACCAGTACGGCGAGGGCTGGTTCCTGTGCGGCGAGATGGCGGAACTGCTGACGGAGGGGGTGCCCAACATCGTGTGCATCCAGCCCTTCGCCTGCCTGCCCAACCACGTGGTGGGCAAGGGCGTTATCAAGGCGCTGAAGGCCGCCTATCCCCAGGCCAACATCGCCGCCGTGGACTATGACCCCGGCGCCAGCGAGGTGAACCAGCTGAACCGCATCAAGCTGATGCTGTCGGCAGCGAAGAAGAATATGGCATAAAAATGAGAGCGTCCCGCCGGGACGCTCTCTTCTCTTTCTCACTCTATTTACGGGGTGTGCGTCAGGCCAAAAAGCCCTTCAGGATGGTGTCCTCGGCTTCCTCCTCCGTCAGACCCAGCGTCTCCAGCTTCAACAGCTGGTCGCCGGCGATCTTGCCGATGGCCGCCTCGTGGATCAGCTGCGCCTCGGTGGAGTTGGCGGTAATGGCGGGGATGGACTCGATCTTCGCTTCGCCCATGATGATGGAGTCGCACTGGACATGGCCGAAGCACTTGGCGTTGCCCACCATCACCGGGTGGAACACCTGATGGGAACGATCCTGCGCAACAGAGCGGGAGATGACCCGGCCCTTGGCGTCGTCGCCGTTGAGCTGGATGGTCATATCACTCTCGGCCATCTGGTCACCGTGGGTCAGCAGACGCTCGGTGACCACCACCTCGCTGCCGGCCTCGCAGAAGAAATCGGTCTCCCGCTTGGTGGAGTCGATGCCCCGGATCTGAATGGTGTCCATCTGCATGGTGGAATTCTCGCCCAGATACACCACGGTCTTGGGGTTCATGATGTTGCCGCCGGTCTGTCCGGCGTCCTTCTCGCCGTAGTGCTTCTCGATGTAGTGCACGCGGCTGTTTTTGCCGATGTGGAAGGTGTGGATGCCGTCATGGCGGCTCTCGTTGCATCCGGAGTTGTGGATGCCGCAGCCTGCCACGATGTCCACGTCGCAGTCGTCGGGCACATAGAAATCGTTGAACACCAGCTCGCTGACGCCGGTCTTGCTGATAATGACGGGGATATAGCATTTCTCGCCTTTGGTGCCGGGCTTGAACTTCACGTCGATACCGGCCTTGCCGTCCTCGCGGGGCGATATTTCGATATGCTCGGTGGACTGGCGTGCCTCGCACCCGGAGTCCTTGCGGATATTGAAAGCGCCCACCGGCTTGCCGGTCAGGTCGGCGATCTTTTCCAACAGCTTCGCGTCGATCTCGGTAATCACAGGGACGCCTCCTTTCTCTCAATCACCGGGCAGCCGCCCAGCGTGTCTGCCAGAATCAAGGGGAACACCTCGTCCGTGTTGCCCCGGTGGGCGATCTGGCCGCCCGCGATGACCACGATCTCGTCCGCCAGGCGGATGATCCGCTCCTGATGGGAGATGATGATCATGGTGGCCTTGCCCTCCTGATGGATCTGCTCGAAGGTCTCGGTAAGGCGGGCGAAGCTCCACAGGTCGATACCGGCCTCCGGCTCGTCGAAGATCATCAGGTCGCTGTGGCGGGCCAGAATGGTGGCGATCTCGATACGCTTCACCTCGCCGCCAGACAAGGACACGTCCACCTCCCGGTCAAGGTAATCGTTGGCGCACAGGCCCACCTTGGTCAGATACGCGCAGCAGCGATCCTTGCTGAGCTTTTCCTCGCCCGCCGCCAGCAGCAGCAGATCATGGACGGTGATGCCCTTGAAGCGGGGCGGCTGCTGGAAGCCGTAGCTGATGCCCTTTTTGGCCCGCTCGGTGATGGACAGGCCCGTGATATCCTCGCCGTTATAGAAGATCTGGCCGCTGGTGGGCTGCACCAGACCCATGATGATCTTGGCCAGCGTGGTCTTGCCGCCGCCGTTGGGGCCGGTGAACACCATCAGGCGATGGTCGGGAATGGTGATGGAGATATCCTTGATGATATCCATGTCACCCTCCGGCGTGGACACGCGATAGGAAATATGTTTCAATTCCAGCATGGAATCTTCCTCCTCAAATTAAACCGGCAGAACCGGCATTTTCTGTCAGGAAAAGAGCTATTTTGACAAACTTGAAATATTATACCAGATAATATAAGGAAAATCAATTTATTTCGCCGTTTGTTCCAAAAAAGCTTCGCAGAATTCGCCGCCCGATATGGCGGCGAACAAATCGAATCGTTTTTCGCCGCAGCATGTATGTGGCGAAAAACACTTTGCGCGGAGAGAGTGTTCATTCACGCATTTGTGCGTGAATGAATGCGGGTCGAAGCGAATTCTTAATTTATCAAAAAGGGCACTGCCCTTTTTGATAAGCTGAGAAATCAATTCATTTCGTCTTTTTCCTCCACCATCAGCTGGGCCAGCGTGGCGTTGTCCAGATAGTCCCGGATCACCTGATCCAGCCCCTGCCACAACGCACGGGTACGGCACCCGTCCGCCATTTCGCAGGGCTGCGCCGCGTCCTCCACGCACTGCACCGGGGCCAGCGGCCCCTCGATGGCCCGCAGAAGCGGCCCGATGTGGTACTCCTCCGGTGAACGGACAAGGCGATAGCCGCCGCCCCGGCCGTGGGTACCGTCCACGAACCCCGCCTTGGAAAGGGTGGTCATGATGCTCTCCAGATACTTCTGGCTGATGCCCTGCCGCTGGGCCACCGTCCGCAGGGGGATATAGCCCTCCTCCCGGTGCTCCGCCAAGTCCACCATCACCCGCAGCGCATAGCGCCCCTTCGTTGAGATCATCATACCGATACGCCCTGTCCTTTCCGCTTTTTTCACCATTATAGGGGGTTTTGTCCAGCGTGTCAACGGGTGACGGCAGCGGCGCTCATGGCATAGTATGTCACGGGGAGGGAATGGGCATACATGGCGGCCTATCGAGGACGCTGCTGACAGCTCCCCTTGTTGCAAGGGGAGCTGTCAGCCGTAAGGCTGACTGAGGGGATAACCCCTTGATCGACAGCCCCTCCGTCAACGCTTCGCGTTGCCACCTCCCCTTACACAGGGGAGGCTTTGGCTGCGAAACACTTCCCCGGAAAGGAGGTCACTATGGACAACGAGCTTTACGACTACCGCAAATACGATCAGGTCTGGAAGCGGGTCAACCCGCAGGAGAACCCCTACCCGGAGGCCCGCGGTAGCGCCGCCGCTCCCGCACGGGTCACACCCGCCGCGCCTGCCCCGCCGGTGTATCAAACACTGCTGCGGGAGGAGCTGCGGCACATGCAGGAAGTCCTGCGGGTGCTGGAAAACGCTCTTGCATAATGCGGCGGCCCGTGATACAATAGGCCATCATTTCAGGCGCTTTCGCGCCGAAAATACACAAAAAGGAGATTGCCGCAATGAAGGAAGTTATCAGTCGGGACGCCGCTCTGGCGGCATTGAAGGAGTACAACCACGAGCCGTTCCATATCCAGCACGCACTGACCGTGGAGGGCGTGATGCGCTGGTACGCCAACGAGCTGGGCTACGGCGAGGACGCGGATTTCTGGGCCACCGCCGGACTGCTGCACGACATCGACTTTGAGATGTGGCCGGAGCAGCACTGCCTGAAGGCTCCGGAGCTGCTGGAAAAGGCGGGCTGCGATGCCGACCTGATTCACGCGGTGTGCAGCCACGGCTACGGTCTGGTGTGCGACGTGGAGCCGGTACATGAGATGGAAAAGGTGCTGTTCGCCGCCGACGAGCTGACGGGTCTGATCGGCGCCGCCGCCAAGATGCGCCCCAGCAAGAGCGTGATGGACATGGAAGTCAGCAGCCTGAAGAAAAAGTTCAAGGACAAGAAGTTCGCCGCCGGCTGCTCCCGCGACGTGATCACCACCGGCGCGGAGCGTCTGGGCTGGACGCTGGAGGAGCTGATGGAAAAGACCATCCTGGCCATGCGCAGCTGCGAGGCAAGCATCAACGAGGCCATGGCCGCGCTGTAAACCTTTCATAAAAAAGGAGTGCCGCCCGTTGGGCGGGCTGCTTGAGACAGGGAACAGGCTCAGTAGGGTAATCCGCTGTGCCTGTTCTTGTTTTATCTGCTTTTTCAAGCAAATTGAACGTCGCACTTCTTACCACGCGAATATTCCTTGCCTCTCCCTTTGGGAGAGGTGGCCGAGCGCAGCGAGGACGGAGAGGGGCGACACGTTAAGAAAATATGCCAGTGGCATATTTTTAGTGTCGATCTCGGCAGCTATGCTGCCGTAGCATCCTTCTTGGTTTGCACCGCATCATCTTTTAGTGTCGATCGCGGCGGCTATGCCGCTGTAGCATCTATCCGGACTTACACCACACTATCTTGGATGCCCTCTCAGTCACCTGCGGTGACAGCTCTCCCAAAGGGAGAGCCCAGTCTGTCAAAAAACTATGCAAACGCCCCTGTTTCTGCTATAATAAAGGAAACG
>ERZ836877.244-NODE-244-length-97419-cov-18.583871_pt1 | contig 97419 bp, 81 predicted proteins | sample MGYA00519469_ERZ836877 | MGnify/ENA primary metagenome ERZ836877 (study PRJEB31850, sample SAMEA3708809) | human gut metagenome | biome: human gut; feature: human-associated habitat; material: faeces | place: China | collected 2014 ...
TAACTAAAAAATTGCCGCCCATAATTTAACGTTCATTTTTAAACAACTTCTTAGATTAAAGAATATTGTCGGAAAGCCGCGAGGAATCAGTTGTGAGGATATAGCCTCTCGCGGGCGGCCGCGACTTTTTCATCGGTGACGTAGTCGTCATATTCCATCATCTTATCGATGATTCCGTTTGGAGTAAGTTCGATCACACGGTTGCATACGGTCTGGATGAACTCGTGGTCGTGGCTCGACATGAGTATGACACCCTTGAACGCCTGAAGCGTGTTGTTGAACGCCTGGATCGACTCGAGGTCGAGGTGGTTGGTGGGAGAGTCAAGCACGAGTGTGTTGGCGTCCGTGAGCATCATCCGGGCGATCATGCAGCGTATTTTCTCACCTCCGGAAAGCACGCTGGCTTTCTTGAGCACTTCCTCGCCACTGAAGAGCATCTTGCCGAGGAATCCCTTGAGATATATCTCTGATGAGTCCTTACTGTATTGGCAAAGCCAGTCAACGAGGTTGAGGTCAGTGTTGAAGAAACTGCTGTTGTCAAGCGGAAGATATGCAGATGTGATTGTCTGTCCCCACTCGTAGACACCGGCATCAGCCTTACGGTTGCCGTTTATGATCTCGAACAGGGCCGTCATGGCTCTGGGATCACGGCTCAGGAAAGCAACCTTGTCGCCCTTTTCTATCTGGAAGTTGACATCGTCGAAAAGCACTTCTCCGTCGACAGAGGCTTTCAGACCCTTGACTTCAAGGATCTTATTGCCCACTTCGCGGCATGGAGTGAAGATTATGCCCGGATAGCGGCGCGAGGAGGGCTGTATCTCCTCTACGTTGAGTTTCTCAAGCATCTTCTTGCGGCTTGTGGTCTGTTTGCTCTTTGCAACGTTGGCGCTGAAGCGCTGGATAAACTCGAGCAGCTCCTTGCGTTTCTCCTCAGCCTTCTTGTTGGCTGCCTGCTGCTGGCGCAGGGCAAGCTGGGACGACTGATACCAGAAACTGTAGTTACCGGCGAAGAGTGATATCTTGTTGTAGTCGATGTCGAGCGTATGTGTGCTGACTGCATCAAGGAAGTGGCGGTCGTGGCTGACAACGAGCACGGTGTTCTCGAAGTTGGCGAGATAGTTCTCAAGCCATGACACGGTCTCAAGGTCAAGGTCGTTGGTAGGCTCGTCGAGCAGAAGGTTGTCAGGGTTGCCGAAAAGAGCCTTGGCAAGGAGCACGCGTACCTTCTCATTGGCACTCATATCCTTCATGAGCATGTAGTGACGGTCTTCCTTGATGCCGAGGCCGGAGAGAAGGGCGGCGGCATCGCTTTCAGCGTTCCATCCTTCGAGCTCGGCGAATTTTTCCTCGAGTTCGGCGGCCTTTATACCGTCTTCATCTGAAAAATCCGGCTTGGCATAGATTGCATCTTTCTCCTGCATGATGTCCCAAAGCACGGTGTGGCCTCTGAGCACAGTCTCTATGACTGTGCATTCGTCAAACTCGAAGTGATCCTGACTGAGCACCGACAGACGCTCGCCAGGACCGAAAGTCACGGTGCCGTGTGTCGGCTGAAGCTGCCCGGAGAGGATCCTCATAAGTGTGGATTTACCGGCGCCGTTTGCGCCGATTATTCCGTAGCAGTTGCCATGGGTGAAAGTCAGATTCACATCGGAGAAGAGAGTGCGTTTCCCGAACTGTATTCCGAGATTATTTACCTGTATCATTTCTTATAGTGTCGATTTATAGCTGTTTAAAGAGTCTTGTGGTCATTTGTGGCGTCTTGGCACCCGGACGTTATGAGCATCAAAAATCTTCTGTGCACCCCGGTCGAAGATACGCCAGTGAGCCTTTTGGGAGGCAGGTATCGAGTCTTCCATCCATGAAGGGATCACCCGGAAGTTGGTCTTGCCACCGGCGGGCTTGGCCGAAAGGAAAGTGTCATAGTCGGCATGACTGAAACGTGCTTTGCCGTCTTTGCCGCGCACGACGGTGGCCCTTACGAGAGCTCCTCCGCGTGTGTCGGCTGTCTTCATGTTGGATATGAGATTGCCGAGGGAATATACCACGAGCACATCCTTATCCTCTTTCTCGTTTCTGACAACTTTCATTGGCTGTATCACATGCGGATGCCCTCCGATTATCAGATCAACTCCCTGGTCAACCAGAAAATCTGCCAGACTGCGCTGGGCGGCATTCTCGAGCAAAACGTATTCTATGCCCCAGTGAACGGCGACCACAATGATCTCCGCGCCTGCCTCACGGGTCTTTTTTATCTCCTGAGCCATCTTCTCGCGATCTATAAGCGCGATCTCCGCTCCCTCGCGTGGCTCAATGCCGTTGGTGCCGTATGTATAATTGAGGAATCCTATCCTGAATCCGTTTATGTTCTTTATAAAAGGGATAAGGGAGTCTCGTTGCGCGGCATCGTGGTAGGTGCCGATATGGTCTATGTTGAGGCTGTCAAGTGCTGTGAGAGTGCGTCTGGCAGCCTTGTCCCGGCGATCGAGACAATGGTTGTTGGCAGTCAGCATCATATCGAATCCCGCGTCTTTGAGAGCTACAGCATAGGAGTCGGGCGCGCTGAAACATGGATAGCCTGTGTAGTCAGGACCTCCGCCGAGAGGAACCTCAAGATTGCAGACGGCATAATCCGCGGCGGTGATTTCAGGTGCGATAAGCGTGAAGCATCCTGAATAGTCGTATCCCTTGCCGGCTCCGAGCTCCAGGGCGCGGTCGAGCTGTGCCTGATGCTGCATGGCGTCGCCGGCAAAAAGGAGCTCCGCCTTTGGAGCGGAGCCAATGGAATCGGCCCCTGTCAGGAATGATATGAGGCTGAAAAGAAGAGTCTGAAGAACCATTGTCTGGGTTATTGACAGAGATTATACTGAATGGTATTTGGGCTGAAGGGGAAAGATGAAAATGGTTTTCCGGTAGCCCCGGCGATGCCTGAGTCTACCGGAAAACATTTATTTCACTATCTGTGAGGAGAAGGAGAAGACAACCTGAGCCTTGTCCATGTCGAGCATGGTCATGGTAGGCCTGATAGTATAGGGCACGACTCCGGTCACGGTGGAGGAGTATGAGCCGGTGTAGCTGTTATAATTTTGTTCCGTCTGCAGGTAAACCGGAATGAGGGAGAAGTCAAGATCATCGTCAGTGATCACGTCTTTGGCGAGAAGTGAGAGGAGATACTCACGCAGTGCGTTAAACTGATAGCGCTTGTTGGTGGAGTCGTAGGCGGCGGTGAATGAGGTCTTGTTGTCGGCAAGTTTGTTCTCGCGGAAAAACTCATCCACTTCCGATGTCTTTATCATAAGGAGAGTGGGGACGACCCCGATTCCGTAGTCGTTGGTCATCGACTCTGCGGGTATGTTCATCAGCAGATTGCTTATGATGGAGAGGTTATGCTCTTTGTCGCGGTAATCCTGAATTATCTCACGGGCCGGGAATGTGAACCGGGTGGTGTAACCCCCCGGAGTGGTGATGACAGTTTTTCCCTCATTCTCGATAAGATCGCGGATATAATCGCTTACCTTATAGGTGACGTTGTTACTGCTGAGAACCTCAGGAGCGGTGGTGAATATAGGAATGTCAATAGTCTTTTTGGTAGTCTTTGTCACAGTCTCACCATCTACAGTAGATGTAGTGGTTATGAGATTATGGTAATATATAACAAAGCGGATTCTGTAGATGCTGGCCACACACCCCTTGCCGAAAGAAGGTTCCACATACATTCCGGGAAAATACTGTGCGAAGCTTTGTGGCCATGCGAAGATCGAGGGCTCTGTCCTATATTTTTCGACCACGTCTTTTGCCATTTCCTGCGGAAGCTTAGTCTCAAGAACTATATATACATTTGGATAGTCCGCGATAAAGGTGGAGTCAGACAAAGCTCTTTGTGTTAGTGTATAATTTTTCCTCGACAGGATTTCTGATGGATCGTAGTAACCTTCAGGATTGAATTCATTGTTGATGTCTGAAGGAAGCTGCTTGTTGAGTCGGTAGATTGTCATCTGTTGCGGTGCGAGGGAATCTCCGGCAATACCGGCTTTATCAACCAAAAGCATCAGCTTGCATGAGTCTATCCTTTCCAATGGGACAGTGTCTATTCCGACCGGGAGTGTGGCGGCACACATCATTCTTGTGACGAAAGAGCAGTTGAGGCTGCCATATTCAGGCACATCCAGATTGCCGAGCAACATGCTGCCGGATCGGGAGTCAAAACTCTTGTTATCGATGGCGTGTGCCTGAAGGTCGTATGTCATCGTGTCGATGTAGATGGTGGCCTCGCCAGTGGTTATTGATCCGCCGATCCCGCTCATGTCTTCGTTGCAGGCTATCATGCCGGCAGCAAGCACAAATGCAGAGAAAGGAAGGAAAAGACGCATGGATTTCATATTGTGGAAAAGGAATGTCGTGGTTAAAAGATAGAATCAGAGGGATTTGATGAAATCGGCGTAAGCATCGATCCCACCCTCGAGTTTGTCGGCTGTGATAAACGGCTTGCCTGATTCCTTCACATATTCCAGTAATTCCGGCGATACATTGGGATCGTTGAAGATTACGGCATGTGAGAAATCGATGGCCATCCTGTGGAGAAGATTGACGTCAAACGGGAGGCCGGCGAATTTCTTGAGATCACGCGTGGCGAATCCATCAGCCTTAAGTTTGGTGAATATCCTTTCGTCGACAGGTGCTTCAAGTTGTCCGGGCATCACCATATAAACCACCTTCGAATTCTTGAAAGAAAGATCGTCGCCATACATCCTCTTGATAAACAGAGGAGTCAATGCGGTCATCCATCCGGAGCATAATATTACTTTCGGATCCCATCTAAGCTTTTTCGCAGTCTCCATCGTGCCCCGGGCGAAGAAAAGGGCGCGCTCGTCGTTGTCGGCACGGTTTGATCCGGCCACATCGCAATCTTCGTCGAGTTTCTGAAAATAGTCGTCGTTGTCGATGAAATATACCTGAATTCTGGAAGGCTGCAGGGAGGCAACCTTAATTATTAGAGGATGGTCGTTGTCATCGATGATGATGTTCATGCCGCTGAGACGAATCACTTCGTGGAGCTGGTTGCGCCGTTCGTTTACGGTTCCGAATTTGGGCATGAAGGTTCTGACTTCGAAGCCTCGTTCCTGCATTCCCTGAGGGAGCGCGCGTCCGAGTTTTGCAGCCTCTCCAGAGGGGATATAGGGAGCGATTTCCTGGCTGATGAATAGAATACGGTTGTTGTTTGTCATGCTACAATAATTCAGCCGGCCTGGGGCCGTAATAATTGCGGAGATCGACCATGAGAGGGATCCGACAGGTCTAAGCCGCATTTATGAGTGTGCAAAGTTAATAAATTTTTCGCTTTTGGTTAGCGTTTTTTTATCCGTGGTTGTCAAATTTTAAAGAACTTTAAGAGTAGAAAGACTTTTTTCGTGTGAATGGTTGGCAAGATTCTGAAGAAATCATTAATTTTGCGCACTGAAACAAAACCAATTTTTTTTCATGGCCGTCTGTCGGTGCAAAACACCGCTTTCGGCAAAGAAAACAAGGGTAATGATAATATTAAGAACAGTCAACGATGTCCGCGATTATGTCTCCTCTGAGAGGGGGCGCGGGGCGTCGATAGGTCTGGTGCCCACGATGGGCGCACTTCATGATGGACATCTGTCGCTCGTCGAGAAGGCGGTGGCGGAGAACGCCACAGTCATAGTGAGCGTGTTTGTCAATCCCACGCAGTTCAATAATCCAGAAGATCTGGCTACATATCCCCGTAAAGAGGAGGATGATTTCAGGCTGCTTGCCGGGGCAGGAGCTTCAGCTGTGTTTGCACCGACGGTAGAGGAGATGTATCCTGGGGGTCCGGAGGCCCAGGAGCCTCATGTGTTTGATCTCGGGCAGGCCGCCGAAGTGATGGAGGGGAAGTATCGCCCGGGCCATTTCCAGGGTGTCGCGCAAGTAGTGAGCCTCCTTTTCCGCATTGTGCAGCCTGACAGGGCTTATTTCGGAGAGAAGGATTTTCAACAGATCGCGGTGATCCGCAATATGGTCAAGAGCGAGGGGATAAAGGTCGATATAATAGCATGCCCTATAAAGAGGGCTGACGACGGCCTCGCGCTCTCGAGCAGGAACGCTCTTCTCACTCCTGAGCAGAGAAAGATCGCGCCGGAAATACATGCGGTCCTCAAATACAGTGTGGACTACAGTCATTCGCATTCCGTGAAGGCCACACACGATACGGTGGTGGAGCGTCTTGATGCAATCCCTGAACTGAGGGTGGAGTATTTCGAGATTGTTGATGCACGGACACTCGCTCCGGTAGATGAATGGGAAGAGTCTCCATGGATCGTGGGGTGTATCACTGTGTATTGCGGCAAGGTAAGACTTATCGACAATATCGCCTACCGTATTCCAAAAGCCTGACGCCATGCTGATAGAGATGATGAAATCGAAGATTCACCGTGTCACAGTGACGGAGGCGAATCTCAACTATATCGGAAGCATAACCATCGACAGTGCGTTGCTTAAGGCCGCCAACATCCTTGAGGGTGAGCGGGTCTTCATAGTCGACAACAACAATGGCGAGCGTTTTGACACATATACCATAGCCGGTGAGGAGGGAAGCGGAGTGGTTTGCCTGAATGGAGCGGCTGCCCGTAAGGTTCAGCCCGGCGACATAGTTATCATAATGGCCTACGCACGGATGACACCAGAGGAGGCGAAGGATTTCAAGCCTTCGGTAGTTTTCCCTGACACGGCCACCAACCGTCTCTCATGATCCCCGCTCATTCGAATTGACGAGCGGTATGGACTACCGACATAAATATAATACGAAGAAGAAAGATACATGTTCAAGAACCTATCCGACCGGCTTGAGAGGTCGTTCAAGATTCTCAAGGGCGAAGGCCGAATCACAGAGATAAACATCGCGGAAACCCTTAAAGACGTGCGCAGGGCATTGCTTGACGCCGACGTCAACTATAAGGTTGCCAAGACATTCACCGATACAGTAAAGCAGAAGGCCCTGGGCCAGAACGTGATCAATGCTCTGAAACCCAAGGAGCTCATGATCAAGATCGTGCACGATGAGCTCACCGCCCTCATGGGTGGTGTGGAGGCTCCCCTCAACATATCCGGCAATCCTACGGTGATACTTATGTCGGGTCTGCAGGGATCCGGAAAAACCACTTTCTCCGGGAAGCTCGCCAAGAAACTTAAATCGAGCAAAGGGAAGCGTCCGCTGCTGGTAGCCGCCGACGTATACCGTCCTGCGGCCATAGAGCAGCTGAAGGTGCTCGGCGCAGGCATAGAGGTGCCTGTCTACACTGAGGAGGGTAATAAGAATCCTGTTGAGATCGCTCTCCATGGTATAGCGCAGGCAAAGCGTGATCATCAAGACCTTGTGATCATCGATACGGCGGGACGACTTGCCGTTGATGAGGAGATGATGCAGGAGATCGCTGCCATCAAGAATGCGGTAAAACCTCAGGAGACGCTTTTCGTTGTCGACTCCATGACCGGACAGGATGCCGTCAATACGGCACGCGACTTCAACGACCGTCTTGACTTCGATGGAGTCGTCCTCACGAAGCTCGACGGCGATACGAGAGGCGGTGCTGCGCTCTCGATCCGCTCGGTGGTCAACAAACCTATCAAGTTCATCGGAACGGGTGAGAAACTTGAGGATATTCAGGAGTTCAATCCTGAGGGTATGGCAAGCCGTATCCTCGGCATGGGCGATATCGTAGAGCTTGCCAAGCGTGCCCAGGAGCTCTACGACCAGAAAGAGGCCGAGCGTCTGCAGGAGAAGATAAAGAAAAACAAATTTGACTTCGAGGATTTCCTCAACCAGATCCATCAGATAAAAAAGATGGGTAATATAAAGGAGCTTGCCTCGATGATCCCCGGCGTTGGAAAGGTGATAAAGGATATCGATATCGACGACAGCGCGTTCAACTCCATAGAGGCGATCATCAATTCGATGACTCCCTACGAGCGACACAATCCGGAGGTGCTTAATGCCAGCCGTCGTCAGCGTATCGCCAAGGGTTCTGGCACATCACTGCAGTCTGTCAATAAATTCATAAAGCAGTTTGAAGACACCAGAAAGATGATGCGTGCCGCCTCCAATATGAAGAATCCCATGAAGATGATGGGGCAGCTCAAGCAGGCCAAAGCCCAGATGGGAAGGAAATTCAGATAAGGTCTTTGAAGTAAGATATACAAAAACGGAGAGGCCCCGCGACGGATATCGCGGGGCCTCTGTTCTTGTCATGATGTCAAGGTCTGACTTATTTTTTTTCGGTGACCTTACATTGCCATGCCCATGCGTTGCGCATGGTGTCTTTGATGTCGGCCTCGGCTGTCCATCCGAGCACAGTGTTTGCTTTCGTTGGCTCAGCCCAGATCTTCTCGATGTCGCCGGCACGTCGCGGTCCGATCTTATGTGGCACAGGCACACCGGTAGCCTCCTCGAACGCATTGATGAGCTCGAGCACTGAGAGTCCGCGGCCGGTGCCGAGGTTGAAAATCTCCACAGGATCGGTGTCCTTGTTGTCGAGCATACGCTTCATGGCGATAACATGGGCTTTCGCGAGATCGACCACATCGATATAGTCGCGGATGCAGCTTCCGTCAGGCGTATTGTAGTCATCTCCGAATACGGTAAGCTCCTTGCGTATGCCGGCTGCCGTCTGTGTGAGATAGGGTACAAGATTCTGGGGAACACCCAGAGGTAGCTCTCCGATCATCGCCGATGGATGGGCACCGATGGGGTTGAAGTAACGGAGAAGGATGCTCTTTATGGGAGCGCCGCTCTTCACGTAGTCTTCGATTATCTCCTCGGATATCTGCTTTGTGTTGCCGTAAGGGGATGTTGCCGGCTTGATGGGGGCGGTTTCATCGATGGGATTCTTGTCGGGCTCTCCGTAGACGGTGCATGACGACGAGAATACTATCCCCTCCACTCCGAACTCCGGCATGAGCTGGAGAAGGTTGATGAGTGTATTGAGGTTGTTGCGATAGTAGAGAAGTGGTTTCTGTACGCTCTCGCCCACGGCCTTGGATGCGGCGAAGTTGATGATTCCCTTGATGCCGGGATTATCCTGGAAAAGCTTGCGGAGGGTCTCGATGTCTGTGCAGTCTCCCTTGACGAAGACGGGACGGATGCCAGTGATGGCCTCTATTCCGTCGAGCACTGACTCGTTGCTGTTTGAAAGGTTGTCGATGATGACCACCTCATATCCGGCTTTCTGCAGTTCAACTGTAGTGTGTGAGCCGATATAACCGGTTCCGCCGGTCACAAGAATTTTCTCATTCATAGCCTAAGCGATTTAGATCAGAAAAGTTTGGCGGGATAAAGCCCTTCGTCTACGAGTTTCTGGAACTGAGCCACAGTGGCAGGCCGGTCGGCTGCATATGTCACTCCAAACCATTTGGACGGCGTGGGGAGCACCTTAAGGGAGATCGTGCCGTCTTCGATAAGCTCGTTGACCACAGTCGGGATATAGAACTCAGCCTTGAGTTCGTCGTGGTTCTTTGCCAGGAAGTTGAGGAACGACTTTGTTGAATAGTCGAAATAGTCGGGGGTGAAGCCCCACATGTTCATGGATACGGGAGCTCCTTCGGGGAAGGAAACCTCTTTCTCGTCGACTATCTGGATGAGTTTGCCGTTCTTGCGCTCTATGCCGTGGCATTCGGTCACGCCGGTAAGATTGCCTTCGCCATCCACCTCGCAGAGACCACGCGACACACCGCCGTTCTCGCTCAGAGTGTTCTCCACGTTGAATCCGATCATGCAGTAGCAGTTTTTCTTGCCCTCTACCGAACGGAGGAAGTCGGCGAGGATCTGGAAGCTTTCCGCACCATAGTAGTCATCGGCGTTGATAACTGCGAAAGGCTCTTTGATCACGTCCTTACCCATGAGAACGGCATGATTCGTGCCCCAAGGTTTCTTGCGCTCAGGATTGGGTTTATAGCCACCGGGTATGTCGTTGATGTCCTGGAAAACAACCTCTACGGGTACATGACCCTCATATTTGGAGATCACTTTCTCTCTGAATTCCTGTTCGAAGTCATGACGGATCACGAAGACGATCTTTCCGAATCCTGCCCTCAGCGCGTCATAGACCGAGTAATCCATGATTGTCTCTCCGCTCGGGCCAAGTCCGTCGAGCTGTTTCAGACCACCGTAGCGGCTTCCCATTCCGGCCGCAAGAATAAAAAGTGTAGGTTTCATAATAAGTTGTTTTAGTTCCTCGGGATGGAACATTTTGTAAGGTAATATGTTGTTTTTGTTGATATTTGATCCGTATCAGAGCGGAAGAGTGGCTGGCTTGGGCATCCTTACCCATTGGGAGAGAAGGAGGAGAAGATCGAACATCACGATTTTAGCGTTGGCGTTGCGCTCTATGTCGGCTGACGCGCGTGCTATCTCTGAATCGAGTCCTTCGACGTTGCCTTCATGTATGAAAGGGGAAAACCTTATGCTGAACGATTCCTCGTCAGGTGTCATGAGTGATATCTGAGGCATCTTCATGTTGTAGATGAAATTTTCCCTTATCATCCTTGAGCAGTATGAAAGAAACCGTATCAGTTTTTCGCGTCCCATCGAAGCGCAGCTTTCCGATATTATCCTGAGTTCCCGGGCCTTCAGTGCATAGGCCATCCTCATGGTCTCCTTGAAGAGAGCCGAGAACTCCATGATCTCGTCGGGATGGCAGGCGAGTTGTTCGGCCTTTCCCATGCTTCCCTCGGCAATTCTTGCCGCAGCCTCCGCTATGGCAGGGTCGATGCCTCGGTTGAGCATGAGGTGATCGGAGATGTCTGAGTCGGCGAGCGGCCTCATATTGAATCGCTGTGTGCGGGAGAAGATAGTGGGGAGAAGCCGGGAGTCATCGTTGCTTACAAGTATGAACAGAGTGTCTTCGAAAGGTTCCTCTATCACCTTAAGGAGTTTGTTGGCGGCTTCGGGACGGAGTTTCTCAGGCAACCATATCAGGAAAATCTTATAGTTTTCCTGATATGCCGAGAGCGATACTCTCGAGATGATATCTTCACTTTCGTTGACGAAAATGGCAGGCTGGGAATTACCGGCCTGTATAATTTCGTTCCATTTTTCGGGAGGCATATAGCTCCATTCAGAAAGCATTGTCTTCCATTGGTCGATGAAATCGGTCGAGACCTGAGCTCCGTCGCGTTTCACCACAGGATAGATGAAGTGAAGGTCGGGATTGTTGTGCTTCTGGTGTTGCAGACATGAAGGGCATACGCCGCATGAGTCTCCGTCATGACGATGACGGCAATGCACATATTGCGCGAATGCCCTTGCGAGACGGAACTTTCCGATGCCGGAGATACCCGACAACAGGATGGCATGCGGTATCCTGCCGCTGTCGACAGTCGAGCGCAATGCATCTATCGTCTCTTTATGTCCTGCTATATCGGAAAACTTCATGGCTACAGTGTTGTTTCTTTTCCGCAAAAATACTCAATTCGCATGAAAAGAGCAAATGATTTTGCATGTTTGGTCGAATAGGCGCGGTTATTGACATATTTTTTTTGCATGCTGAACGATTTATTACTAATTTTGGGTTATGATACCATTCTTGAAATCTGTCGCACGCGCGTATGCATCGCGTTATTCCGATCTTTCCGATTTCTGCTTTCTGTTTCCTAACAAGCGAAGCGGCACGTTCTTCATGAAATATCTCAAAGAGGAGAGGGGAGGACGCGCGTTTCTGTCTCCACGTGTGCTTTCGGTCTCTGATTTTGTCTCGGAAGTTTCGGGAAAAGTCGCGGCGTCGCGTCTCGACCTGCTATTTCTGCTCTATCACACATACCGCGATTATCTCGGTCTTGTCGAGTCTGATGATGCCGAAGGTGTCGATTTCGATTCTTTCAGGATGTGGGGGGAAACCGTGTTGGCGGACTTCAACGAGGTGGACCTTTATCTTGCTGACGCCGATGAGATTTTCAAGAATGTGAAAGACTACCGTGAGATTGCATCCAATTTCCTGACGGAGGAGCAGAAAGAGGTGATGGCGGAATATTTCGGCCGCACGGAATATTCTGACCCGAATGAATTCTGGAAAGATTTCGACGCCCCGGATGACGAGCTCTCTGACCTAAGAAGGAAATTCCTGCATCTATGGCGTATCATGGCTCCGCTCTATCACGGGCTTCACGAGCGTCTTGACAGCCTGGGCCTCTCAACAACGGGAGGCCTTTACAGGTCGGCTTTACGTGTGGTGAGGGAGAAAGGGTGCGACATACTGCCCTACCGCAAGGTGACGGTGGTGGGTTTCAATGCTCTCAGTACGGCTGAACGCGCGATATTCTCGGAACTTAGAGACATGGAACCATATCCGGGAGAAGATACCTTTGCCGATTTTTTCTGGGATGCCACAGGCCCGGTGCTTAGCGGGACCGGCAACTCGGCGTCGAAATTCGTAAGATCTAACATACGGTCGTTTCCTTGTCCTGAATGGGCTCTCCATATACTCCGACAAAGCGATACGCCAGACATGCCTTCGGAAATTAAGGTCGTGGCTTCTCCATCCAATTCGGCCCAGGTGAAGATAGCCGGAACCCTCCTCTCCGAATTGCGCGGGCGGCTGACTCAGGAGGAATTCAACGACGCGCGGGTGGCGGTAGTGCTTCCTGACGAGAATCTTCTTCTCCCCATGCTCTATTCCCTCCCGGCCGGAATGGGAGATGTCAATCTGACCATGGGCTATCCGCTGCGGCTCACATCGGTCGTGCCGTTTGTCTCACTGTTGAGAAGACTGCATTTCAACATGAGGGAAACCCCGGCGGGGAAGGCGTTCTATCATAAGGATCTGCGTCTTTTCCTTGCGCATCCCTATCCCCATGCTCTATTAGGTTCTGACGTTATTGAAAAGATCAACGGATATCTTGACCGTTATCATAAGGCAGTCATATCATTGAATGAGCTCGCTGCGATATCGGAGAAAGCTGAGTCCCTTTTGTCGAGCCTTGACAGGATTGCCACTCCTCTCGATGCTATTGACCGACTCGACGAGATACTGTCTGATGTGAAAAATTCGCTGACGTGTGAGGAATCCGGCCTGGTGAAAACACGGCTCGAAATCTCGCATATAGAGATTTATAGGGATGCCTTGCGCCGTATGCGCGAGCTTCTTCGGGAATACAATACCGACATGAAGGCTGCCACCGCTCTACGTCTTGCAGATCGTCTGCTGGCAGGCGAAAAGGTAGGATTCGAGGGCGAACCTCTCGTAGGTCTGCAGGTAATGGGTATGCTTGAGACCCGCTCAATTGATTTTGACCATATCTTTATCCTTTCCGCCAATGAGAGGATACTGCCCATGCGTGCCCGCACACGCAGTTTCATCCCCGACACACTCAGGCGTGCTTTCGGCATGCCTCCTTCAAATTATGCGGAGAGTATATTTGCCTATTATTTCTATAGAATGATTAGCCGGGCAAGGGGTGTGACTATGATTTATGATGCCCGATCGGGTGGCGGCATGCGTAGCGGCGATGTGTCGAGATATCTGCTGCAGCTGCGCTATCTCTTCGCAAAAGACCGTCTGGTGGAGGAGGATTGGAAATTTGTCTTGACCGGCAAGACTCCTCACGAAGCGTCGGTCGACAAAACTCCGGAAATATTGGAGCGATTAAAGGCGTTTGTCCATGACCCCGCCGCTGGTAATCAGGACCGGTCGCTGAATTTCTCGGCATCGTCGCTCAACTCCTACCGTGAATGCCAGGTGAAATTCTTCTATCAGAGTGTGATGGGCATAAACACGGATCCTGAACCTTCAGAATTTATAGATTCAATATCGGCCGGCAACATCCTTCATGATGTGATGCTCCAGCTCTATCTGCCTCCGGAAAAGCGGGGAAAACTGCTTCCCCGACCTGTTGTTGTCACAAAGGATGCCGTGTCGCGTATTCTTGAAGATCATGAATCACTTAAGAGGATCATGACGAGAACTGTGAACAGAGTGCATTTCAATCTTGAGGATGATCAGCTCGACCGTCCGCTTGAGGGGGGTGCGGAGATTGTCGGCAGGCAGCTGGCTCGCCAGGCGGTCAACATATTACGGCATGATCTTGAGCTCGCCCCCTTCAACATACTGGGATGCGAGATCTCCGAGCGGCTTCATATCGCTTTGCCATCGGGACGCAAAGTCAATTTCCGGTTTGCGATCGACCGTCTTGACGAGATTGATACGCAAGGGGGCCGGCAATTGAGGATCGTAGACTATAAGACCGGACGGATAAAACTGAAAGCCGCCGATATGGAGGAGGTGCTGAAGGGAAATTATGCCGGCGAGCAGATATTCCAGCTATTCACCTATGCGTGGCTCCTTGGCAAACGCGGAGGGGTGGAGGGCGCCAGCGACGTGAGACTCGAGATATATGATGTCAATAAGATCCATACCGGTGAGGTAAGGCTTCCTGTCATCGGTGACAATGAGGTGAAGGATTTCGGCGCTTATGCCGACGACTTCTCGGCCGGGATGGAGAGTTTACTCGATGGGATTTTCGACACTCCTCGGTTTGAGGCCGCTGATGATGAATCGGACTGCGGCATGTGCCGTCTGCGTACGCTTTGCCGCCGCTGATCTTGATTTATGAACCAAGAAAGATATATGTCGTTTTGATAATTAGGAGGTGTTTCCGCAATAATCCGGCCTTTGCCGGTGTGACCCGGCCAACGTCTCCGGGCATGACTGGGCCGTTGTAGTGCCTCATGCCGTTCTCAATTGTCAAGACAACGTACATATGGAGAGATTAGTCATCATTGGAGGAGGTTTCGCGGGTCTGAACCTTGTGAAACGAATTGATAAGGATAAATACAGGGTAATGCTTATTGACAGAAACAATTTCCACTGTTTCCCACCTTTATTCTATCAGATAGCGTCATGCGGCCTTGCATCGGCGAATATTTGTTTTCCGTTGCGACGCGAGTTTGTGAAACACAGGAATGTGACCTATCATATGGGGCATGTCAAGGGAATAGATCTCAATGCCCGCACTGTCACTACAAGTTATGAGACCTTGGAATACGACCGTCTTGTGATAGCGGCAGGTTCGACCAACAATTATTTTGGTATGGATGGTCTTTACGAAAACACATTCGGTATAAAGACAGTGGCGGAGGCATGCCATACGAGAGATGAGATTCTTGACCGTCTTGAACGCGGGGCATTATGCAAAGATCCTCTGCGGCGTAAGGAGTTGCTGAGTTTCCTTGTGGTAGGTGGTGGTCCGTCGGGTGTGGAGATAGCGGGAGCTCTCGGAGAGATGAAGAAATACATATTGCCGAAGGAATATCCTGAGATCGAGCCCGATGATATGAGGATCACGCTTGTGGAGGGGACAGACAGGCTATTGGGTGCCATGCGTCCGAAATCAAGTTCAAAAGCTCTTGCATATCTCAAGGAACTTATGGTGGATGTCAGACTTGGCACCTCACTTAAGGAATATAAGGATAAATACGCTCTTTTCGCCGACGGAACGAGGGAATACTGGGAGACCCTGATATGGACTGCGGGCGTCAAAGGGGAACCGATGCCTGGTCTCCCGGAGGAGTATGTCGGACGTGGAGGAAGGATAATCGTTGACCGATATAATAGAGTCGGCGGTAGGGATGACCTTATGGCCATAGGGGATATCGCATGCATGACAAGCGAGGATTATCCGAAAGGGCATCCGCAGATGGCGCAGCCTGCCATACAGCAGGCCAGGAATCTGGCCAGGAATCTTAATGAAGGGCGATTCTGTCATGAATTCAGCTATCATGACAAAGGATCGATGGCTACGGTAGGGAAAAACCGTGCCGTGGCAGATCTTCCCGGCCATTCATTTTCCGGTTTCGTCGCATGGGTTGCATGGATGGCCATCCATCTTATGTCGCTACTCGGCATGCGCAATAAAACCACTGTATTGCTCAACTGGACCTGGAATTATTTCACATATTCCTCTTCACTGCGGCTTTTGCTCCGTCCTACTAAATATCCTTTGCGTCGCCATTGGGGCGATTGAGCCGATTGAGACATATATTTGCCACAAAAGGAAATAATTGTTAATTTTGCAGCAGTCTTTCTTTATGTTTGCGGCTGCCCGTAAACTTTCGGACGTATTCCGAATCCTATTTTACGGTCGTATCCGCATGCCAGATGTATGAAGGATGCATAAAACAAAAGATTGTATGATGAGAATCAGAATGAGAATCATGATGCCGTTACTTGCTTTTGCGTTAGTCCCGCTTGGCTCGTGCTCGGTGATCAACAAAAACAAGGGTGGAGGCTCGTCGGCCAATGTCAATAAAGAGGCCGTGCTTCCGACCGACAGAGAGAAGATCGTAAAACCGGTATCGGGTGTCTATACCTCTGAGGAGCTTGCCAAAGGTATCGTCAAAGGTGACTGGGCCGTGGAGCGTGTCAATGGTAAGGCGGCGGTGGGTGAGACCGCGCCGTTTCTTAAGTTCGTGCCTGAGCAGAAAAGGGTCTACGGCAACAACGGCTGCAATGTTATCAACGCTGCTTATACCTACAACCCGGCCGACTCGACACTTACATTTTCCAACATGGCATCGACGATGATGGCCTGCGGCATGGAGGGCATTACAGATTTGGAGTTTAACGCGGCCCTCGGGGCAGCCCGCTATTATACCTGGCGTCTTTCGGGCGATGATTATTATCTTACCCTTTATGATGCCGACCACAATCCGGTGATGGAAATGATGCATCAGAATTTTCAGTTCCTCAACGGCACATGGCTTGTGCGTCAGATCGACGGACAATCTATCGATGTCCCCGACATGAAGCTTGTGATAGATGTGGATGAAGGGAAGCTTCATGGCAATACAGGCTGCAATATAATCAACGGCACTCTCGAGACTGACATGGAGGCTGCCAATTCGATATCTTTCCAGCAGATCGCGATGACACGGATGGCATGTCCGACCCCTAATTTCGAGACCCAGCTTGTGGTTGCGCTCGAACAGGCAGCCAAGGCGAAACCTTTGAAAGAAGACAGGGTCGAGCTGGTCGACAACCAGGGTAAGATAGTGCTCTTGCTTGAAAGGACTTCAGATAAATAACCACACATCAAACAATGCCTAAACAAGAGGAAAGAATTGATAAATGGTTATGGTGCATGCGTGTCTTCAAGACACGCACCATAGCCACCGACGCATGCAAGAAGGGGCGGGTGATGATGGGGGGAGTGACGGTGAAACCCTCGCGCACTGTGAAGCCCGGCGACGTGATCGATGTCAGGAAACCTCCGATCACATATACATTTCGTGTGCTCGAAATCGCTCCCAACCGGCTTGGGGCGCGACTTGTGCCTGACTATCTGGAAAACCTGACTCCTCCATCGCAGTATGAGTTGCTTGAGATGACAAAGATTTCCGGTTTTGTGGACCGACAGAAAGGTCTCGGTCGTCCGACGAAGCGTGACAGCCGCGAACTTTCGCGTTTCAAGGAGGAGAGTTATGCCGATAATTTCTTCCTCGACTGGGAAGATGACGACGATGATGATTGAATGGATCAGGAAACTGTTCGGGAGCGGTGATGGCTCCCGGCAACAACAGGTAGCAGACGACGTGAAAAAATATTTGATTGTATGCCTCGGCAATATCGGGGAGGAATATGTAGGCACGCGGCACAATGCCGGCTTCATGGTCGGCGACACAATTGCTTCAGAGGCAGGCGTGCCGTTCAGTTCATGCCGCTATGGCGACATGGCTATAGTGAAGGTGAAGAACTGTGAGCTCATGCTCCTTAAGCCTTCCACGTATATGAATCTCAGCGGTGTGGCTGTTAGATTCTGGATGAACAAAGAGAAACTTCCGCTTGAGAATCTTCTTGTGATTGTCGATGATCTCTCGCTCCCGTTCGGCCATATTAGGATTCGTGAAAGGGGATCTGATGCCGGTCATAACGGATTGAAGAATATCGCAGAACAGCTTGGCACCCAGAATTATGCCCGTCTTAAATTTGGAGTCGGCAACGATTTTCCCAAAGGTGGCCAGATAGATTTCGTACTCGGGAGGTTTCCTGAGGAGGAGAGGCGGCAGCTTCCTGAGAAACTCAAGAGGGCTTCGGAGGCTGTGAAGGCTTTTTGTCTGTCGGGAGCCGCTTTCGCCATGAACCATTACAATAAGTGATGGTAGGGATTGGAATAGTCCCCGGTCATCGGTTTCTCCCGTTGTCCGGGGATTTTTCGTATGTTTGCGTAAATGGAAAATTTTTAGTAACTTTGCGGCGCTTTATAGCAAAAAACGTGTGATGGGAAATCTGTTGCTTGTGTCCGTATGGGCCGGGCGGCTCCCCAAAGGCGATTTTTCGCAGGAGCAGAACTTATTTTGAGTAACACATCAAAAAGAAATGAAGAAATTTAAACTTGAGGCCGAGCCCCGCGTGGAGCTTGGCAAGAAGTCTGTGAAGGCTTTGCGTGCGGCTGGTAAAATCCCCGCAGTTCTCAATGGTGGCAAACACGTGGATCTTCCTTACGATGGTCCGTTGAAACCGGGTGAGAAAGTAGTGGATGTAGACGGCAAGCGCGGTCTGATCACTACTGACATTGTTGTCAGCAACGAGGGAGTCCGTAAGCTCATCTATTCTCCCGACATCTTTGAGATTGATCTCATGATCAATGGTGAGGAGCGTAAGGCAGTGCTTAAGGAGATCCAGTTCCAGCCTGTGAAAGACACCATCCTCCACCTCGACTTCCTTGAGGTAGGACCCGAGAAGCCTATCGTGATGGAGGTTCCTGTTCAGATCGAGGGCCACGCCGAGGGTGTCAAAGCCGGTGGTAAGCTTTCTCTTTCCATGCGTAAGCTTAAAGTTAAAGCTATCTACGACCAGATTCCCGAGCGTCTGGTAGTCAATGTCGACAATCTCGGTCTCGGCAAATCTCTGGCAGTGGGCGACCTCCACTTTGAGGGCTTGGAGCTCATGAATGCCAAGAACGCTGTTGTCTGCGCCGTGCAGCTCACACGTGCAGCCCGTGGTGCCGCAGCCAAGGCAGATGCTTGATCGCAGCCTTCCAAGAAACAATTCACCCCGCAAGGTCGTTCCTTGCGGGGTGAATTGTTTTATAAGGTTACTAAAGTGGGATGATCTTGTCTTGGAAGTGCCCGGGAAATCCTTTTTCAGAGCCTTGACCAAATCCAGGCTTGTGGATATTTACGGGAAATAGGAGAGGAATTGAGCTTCATGCGCAAGGAGTCGCGATCATCTGAAGAGGCTATGGCCACACGGGTCATTTTCCTGGAAGAGACCGTTGTCAGAGGGAATTCATCGGTGGAATATGTGGCGGCATACGTCTCGGCCTCCTTACGCGATGAGAAAGTCGCTACGATAAGATAATGTGAGGGAATATGAGGTTCGTCTATGCGCTCGGATTCAGAACTGGCCGTCTGTAGAGTATCGGTTGCGTTTGTTTTCTTCTCTATGGCAGGCATCAAAGCCTCAACCGGAACTACGGAAGCTCTTTGCTCGCGGGAGTCACGGGGAACCGGATTGAGTATCACTGTCAATGCCACGGCAAATATGACGGCTACTGCAGAAGCGATACGGAGGAATGTCTTGCTGATCTTGAGATGATAATAGTTTTTTTCAGAGGCTGAGGCATCGGTGTGCGGAAGAGGAGAGTCGGCACATGATTTGTCGGATGACTTCTCGGTCGTTGATCCTGAGGGCATCGACACGTTTTCCTGCTTCTTCATCTGCATGCATGCAGGCATGAAGCCATATTCTCCGGCGGAGGACAATGTGTCCGAGGCGGGAGAGAAGGTCAGTTTGCTCTCTTCTCCGAGATATAATTTTCCGAGACGGCCGCATATGGCAGCCCCATCACTGATAATCGTATCTTTAAGCGACTTGACATCTCTGACGATAAGCTGCCGTCCCTCCTCAAAAGATATATTGAACCTCCGGGCATAGGAATTGGCGAGAAGACCGTCGTCGACAGTGACAGCTTGATTAAACATCACGGATCTTGCCGGAGGAAGGATGCGGTGGTTCTCCATATCGATTCTTGCCGGCCGGATAGTGGATATGAATGCGCCGAGACCCGGCACGATCACGCAGTCGTGGCGAAGAAGAAGATATTCGATATGTTGAAACAGAGTATTCATTATTCTGAATGCATGCCTTTGGGTTTGCGGATGCAAAGTTAAGAATTTATTTTCTTTCGAGGATGGATATAACGCAGAAGTTATCTACGGGTAGAGGGGAGGAACTGTTCAACAATCTGGGGATCAGCTCCTTTGTCTAAAGCTATTTTTTTATCTATTTCCGCTTCCCGGTTTCTGTAGTTAAGACGGTGCAGATAGCCTCTGGCAAGATAGAAGTCTGGCACTTGCGGCCATTTGTCGATTCCTTTCCTGATGTCTTCCGACGCCTCGCTATATTTACCGAGACTGATTTTCAGGAGAATCCTTGAGAACCGTGTCTCAGGGTCATCGTCAATGGCAATTGCCTCATCGTAATATTTCAGGGCCTCCGTGGTCTGTCCTTTTCTCTCGGCGACCCTTGCGAGCCCTGACATTGCAGATGCGTTTGACGGATCGATCCTTGAGAGGACGGTAAAATCTTTTTCAGCACCGTCAATGTCGTCGGCTGCGAGTCTGAGGAGCCCTCTCATCTGGCGCGGCCATGTCTGGGTGGAATCGATCTCAAGGGTCTCGTTGAGATCGGTCATGGCTTCGTCATATCTGCCGAGGGCAATCAGGGTGCGCGATCTGTTGGTTCGTATCACCGATGAACGCGGGGCTATGCTTAGACCGAGCCTGAAGGCCTCAAGCGCGTCATCCATTTTCCCTAAGTTGGTCCTCACCACGCCAAGGTTGGAGAGGAGCAGGGAGTTTGTGAAATTTCCGGGCTCGAGCCGCAGTGCGGAAAGGAGCGTCTGTTCGGCGTCTGTCCATCGTTCGCGCTTTATGTAATTGTCAGCTGAATCGACGAGCGCGAGATAGCGCGGTGAAGAGGCCGTCAGAGGAGGATATGCCGCGAATATAAACGCCACGGCCAGCATTATTGTTCGGATAGTGTTGTTTCTCATAAGAAGAATTGAAGCTATGGAAATAACGGAAAAGCCGCCCCTATAATTGCATAGGAGCGGCTTTTTACATGGAGTATGATCCGTTATTTCTTTTCGTTGTAGTTGTCAATTCCCTGTTTGAGGAAATTAAGATAGCCTGGCACGTCTTCCTTATATACGAAAGCCGGGGCGAGGGGTTTCCCTTTGTTGTCGATTATGACATGGAATGGCTGCGCGTTGGCTCCGAACTTGGAGCGTTGCAGGAAGCTCCATTTATCGCCGTAAGTACGGAGTGTGCGTTCTGTACCATCTTTCTCAGTCACCTTGATCGGTTCCGGAAGATCCTTTTTCTCATCGACCATAAGGGTAATGAGTACGAAATCATTGTCGATGGTGGCTTTTACCTGCGGATCAGTCCACACGGCAGCCTCCATCTTGCGGCAGTTGACGCATCCATATCCTGAGAAGTCAACAAGCACGGGTTTGCCGAGTCTCTGTGCGAGTTTCATACCCTCCTCGAAGTCATCTACCTGCGCGTGGACGTCACCTTCATATAAGGAGAAGTCCTGGGTTGAGATCGGAGGAGCGAAGGCACTGATACTCTTAAGGGGAGCACCCCACAGACCCGGGAGCATGTAGACTGCGAAAGCGAACGATACGCAGGCAAGCATAAAGCGGGTGACACCGGTCTTCTCCACCTTGTCGTCGTGGGGGAAGGTGATTTTTCCGAGGAGATATACGCCAAGAAGGGCGAAGATGACGATCCAGAGTGAGACGAATACCTCTCTGTCAAGTATCCTCCAGCCATATGCGAGATCTGCAACGGAGAGGAATTTCAAGGCGAGGGCGAGTTCGAGGAATCCAAGCACGACTTTCACGGTGTTCATCCATCCGCCGCTCTTGGGCATGGACTTGAGCATGGTCGGGAACATGGCGAAGATGGAGAAGGGTAGCGCCAGTGCGAGTGCGAAGCCGAACATCCCGATTGCGGGAGAGATGAAGTTGGATGTTGCCGCCGCTTCCACAAGCAACGTGCCGATGATGGGGCCGGTGCAGGAGAAGGATACGAGCACCAGAGTGAAGGCCATGAAAAAGATGCTCAGATAGCCTGTTGTGGTGTCGACCTTCGAGTCCATCTTATTAGTCCAGGAGGAGGGAAGGGTGAGTTCGAAACCTCCCATGAATGAGATGGCGAAAACCACGAGAAGAAGGAAGAAAATTATATTGAACAGTGCGCTTGTGGCGAGTTCATTAAGAGCCGACGCCCCGAAAATGGCTGTCACTATCAATCCGAGCCCCACATAGATGACGATGATTGAAAGGCCGTAGACAGAAGCTGTCATTATTGATTTCCTGCGGCTCTTGTTCTGCTTGAGGAAGAAGCTTACCGTCATCGGAATCATTGGCCATACGCAAGGAGTGACGAGCGCAATCAATCCGCCTATGAATCCGGCGAGAAAAATATATAGAAGCGAGCGGCTCTGCTGTTCGGGATTGTCGGAGAATACCTTCAGCTCCGCTTCCACATTGTCCCACCAGGAAGCGTCGGTGGCGTAAATGCCGCTCATGTCGGCTGCCGGCAAGAGTGGCTTCTCCGCAGACTGTAGCGAATCGGTCATCTGCGCTATGGCATCGGCTTTGACATCATCCGCATTCTCTTCTTTTGCAGTGTTGTCATCTTTTGATTTTTCTGCAGTTTTGGCATCAGCCACGACCTTGGCAGGAGCGGTGCCGCTGAAGGAATGTGAGACCAGGATCTGATGGCAGCCTCTGTCGTCGCATGCCTGCCCTTTGATATCAACTTTTACGCTGAATTTTTTGTCGGTAGGTTTTAGCTTTTGGTTGAATACCACGGAGCCTGTGTAGAAGTGCTCGTCAACCTCAAAGATATCGTTGAATTGTTTGGTATACTTTTTATTGGCTACGGGTGATCCGTCGAGTATGCATCCGGAAGGTTCAAAAGCAAATGAAAGAGGAAGGGAACCGCCCGGGGGATTGTCGGTGGAGAAGAGATGGAAGCCAGGTTCGATGCTGGCTTTGATTTCCAGCGAGGGATGGTCGGTGTTGTCGTCGACAAGCCGGAAACTCCAGCTTACCGGATCTTGGGCCAGCATAGCCAGCGAATAAATGAGAAGAGTAAATGTCAGTAATACCTTTTTCATCCGAATTAGTTATTATGGTTTTTAATTATTTCATGATATTGGATTCAAAAAAGAGTTGTCGCTGACGTTTTGTAAAGGTTATCGGCATGGAATACCGGCAATCTCTTTATAAATCGTTACATATGGTAAACGTTTAATCTGCTGAAATATTAAATGCCGAAACATAAATTTGTTGAAATAAGAAAAATTCCTGACTCGATTGTCGAATCAGGAATTCATGGTGCTTGATCTTCAGATGTCTTCCTCCGCCTCATATTCTCTCTCGAGGAATGTCTTGACTTCTTTGAAGAGCTTTGAGGCGAACACGAAATTGTTGAGATCTTCGTTTGTGCTTCTGAATATATTGCGGTCAGACCCTTGCCAGTCGCAGTGGCCCTTGTTGATGAAGACGATGTTCTCCCCGATTCCGAGCACTGAGTTCATGTCGTGGGTATTGATAATCGTCGTGATTCCGTATTCGTGGGTTATGTCGCTCAGAAGCTCGTCAATGAGTATCGAGGTCTTAGGGTCAAGTCCGGAATTCGGTTCATCGCAGAATAGGTATTTGGGATTGAGCGCGATGGCTCTGGCTATCGCCACACGTTTCTGCATACCTCCCGAAATCTCGGAGGGATACTTGTCGTCGGCGTTCGTAAGACCGACACGGTTGATGCAGAAATGCGCTCTCTCAAGCTGCTCCGCCGAACTGAGTGGGCTGAACATTTTTAATGGAAACATTACGTTGCCGAGCACGGTCTCGTTGTCGAATAATGCCGAGCCTTGGAAAAGCATCCCTATCTCTGCGCGCAGCGCACGCTTCTGTTGATTGTTCATCGACCGGAACATGCGCCCGTCATAGAGTATTGATCCCTCTTCCGGAGTCAGAAGCCCGATAAGACATTTCATGAACACAGTTTTGCCCGATCCACTCTGGCCTATGATAAGGTTTGTCTTGCCGGTCTGGAAAGTGGCTGAGATGTCGTAGAGCACTCTCTGTCCGTCAAACCATTTCGATATGTTTTTTGCCTCTATCATTATGATTGTTCTCTTGTTTGACTGCGGCTATGGATGCCGCTTCTTTAAAAATGCGCGCGGCGCAGGGCTATATCACCGCCGACGGAGTTTTGTCACTGCAGCAGGAGTTTGGTGAGCACAACGTCGGCGAGAAGAATAATTATAGAGCTTGACACCACGGCCTTTGTCGAGGCTTGTCCTACCTCGAGCGATCCACCCTTTACGAAATAGCCATAGTATGCCGCGATCGTAGTGATCAGGAACGCGAAGACAACGGTCTTGATTATGCCATACCAGACATACCATTCCTTGAAGAACGACTGGATGCCGAACACATAATTCTCGACTGAAAGCATCGTGGTGAATTCCGCGATAAACCATCCGCCAATAAGACCCATGAACATCGAGAGCACGCAGAGCACCGGCACGAAGAAAACGAATCCTATCACTTTAGGCAGCACAATAAAATTGGCGGAATTGATCCCCATGATCTCCAGGGCGTCGATCTGCTCGGTGACCCTCATAGTGCCTATCTCTGAGGCGATATTGCTTCCTACCTTTCCGGCGAGGATCAGGCTCATCATGGTCGAGGAGAATTCAAGAAGCAGGATCTCACGGGTGGCGAGACCTGTGGAATACGATGGAATGAGGGGAGAGACTATGTTGAGGGTCATCTGTATGGTGATGACTGCCCCGATAAAGAGAGATATGATTATCACCAGCGGGATGGAATCCACTCCCAGTTTGCTTATTTCGAAAATCAGACGGCTGAAAAACACTTTCCCTTTGTCTGGCAGGCGGAACACCTGGGTCAGAAACATGCAGTAGCGTCCGAATGAAGCAATCGAAGATACGACCATTTGATAAATATTTGGTTTTATTTCACGAGGCATTTAACAGATGGCATCTCGGCCGGAGGATAGTCCGGCTGGGAAGTACCCCGTTTTATTTCTCTGCAAAATTAATAAAAAAATGCCAATCTCATTATTTAAACGACAAAAGGAATAAATTATCGGTAAAGGAGCAATAAGAAAAGAGTGTCAAGTTGCTCTCTTCCGATAATTTTATTAATTTTGCCATCAGAAGCGGATCGCCGGGTCATGATCATATGAAAGAGATATGGCCCGGATTACGGTTCTCTTTCCATATAACAAAAAAACAGGCTTACGGTCGACTCTCCTTCGGTAAATTCTGCCACTTTCTGCAGAAGTTATGCCGGAGAGCATGTCTCCGATGGCTTGTAAAAATGTAAATCATTAAAACCGCTTATGTTGGTAATCGGAATCGCAGGCGGCACCGGGTCCGGAAAGACCACGGTTGTCCGCAAGATCATAGAATCGCTCCCGAAAGATGAGGTTGCGGTCATGCCCCAGGACTGCTACTACAAGGACAACGCACATATCCCTCTTGAGGAGAGACTTAAGATGAACTATGACGAACCCGCATCGATAGAATGGCCTTTGCTTTGCAAACATCTGGACATGCTCAGAAACGGTGAGAAGATAGAGATGCCTACCTATGATTTTCTGACATGCTCGCGTATGAAAGAGACCGTGACGGTCTATCCACGGGAGGTAGTCGTAGTGGAGGGTATCCTTGTGCTGACCGACAAGCCTTTACGCGATATGCTCGATGTAAAGGTCTTTGTTGACGCTGATGCTGACGAACGTCTGATAAGGGTGATATCACGCGACTGCATAGAGCGTGGACGCACTCCGCAGATGGTCATAGACCGTTACCAGGAAACCCTTAAGCCCATGCACGAGCTTTATATAGAGCCTTCAAAGCGATATGCCGATCTTATCGTGCCTCAGGGAGGCAACAACAATGTGGCCATAAAGCTCCTTACGGATTATATCCGCTCTCTTATATCCACCTGTAACCGTTGTGAGTCATGAAGATATTCGCTTTCTCTAAAAACAGTAAAACCGGTCTTTCTCCGGAGGAGGAAGAGAAGGCTGCGGAGATGGAGAACGCTGCCGAACCTGATATGAGGAGTGTGACGGTCAGTGAAGACGTAGAGATATCATCGCCTGAAGGTTCGGCCGAAGTGGTGATGACGTCCACTGCGCCCGAGAAGGGTGTGCTTCGCACAGACAATCTCGTGAAGAGATATGGAAAGCGTACGGTTGCCAACCATGTTTCGATCGATGTGTCGCAGGGTGAGATCGTAGGGTTGCTCGGCCCGAATGGTGCCGGAAAGACCACTACCTTCTATATGACGACCGGCCTCATCACGCCCAATGAAGGGAAGATTTTTCTCGACGATCACGATATAACAGGCTACCCGGTCTATAAGAGGGCTCAGCTTGGAATCGGCTATCTGGCGCAGGAGCCATCCGTATTCAGGAAATTGAGCGTGGAGAACAATATAAGGGCCGTGCTTGAGATGACCCCCACTTCCGCGGAATATCAGAAAGAGAAACTGGAGAGCCTGATTGCCGAATTCCGACTGGAGAAGGTCAGGAAGAACCTTGGTGATCAGCTTTCAGGAGGAGAGCGACGGCGCACGGAGATAGCGCGCTGTCTTGCCATCAATCCGAAGTTTATAATGCTTGATGAGCCGTTCGCAGGTGTCGATCCCATTGCTGTGTCTGATATCCAGGAAATTGTCTATAAACTGAAATCGAAGAATATCGGTATTCTCATCACCGACCACAATGCGCAGGAGACTCTGCGTATCACCGACCGTGCCTATCTTTTGTTTGAGGGTAAGATCCTGTTCCAGGGCACGAGCGAACAGCTTGCTGCCAATCCGGTGGTAAGGGAGAAGTATCTCGGACGCGATTTCATATTCACAAGGAAAAATTTCAATGTGTGAGAACCATAACCCTCTGGGGATGCTGAGAAGATCGACCGGCGTGAGGCTTCTGGTGCTTTTCACATCGTTCTTCTTCCTCCTTCTGGTCGCTGCCGGAATCGGGGCCGTCCTCATGGAAGTCCCTGCCATAAACGGACGCACGGCTGTGCTACTCACTTCTGTTGTGCAATGTTTGTTGGCGTTTTGTGTGCCTGCTTGGCTTACGGCACGGTTCTCCTCCGGGCATCCCCTGAAATTCCTTGGATTAGCGTCCAGCCCCGGTATCCGCGCCTATATAGGTGTAGTTATTGTCTATGTGCTTGCTTTGCCGGCAATGAACCAGCTTATTATCTGGAACGAGCAGATTCATTTCCCCGAATGGGCAGCCGGAATCGAAGCTACGCTCAGGGAATGGGAGAGAGCTAATGGAGAAGTGTCGGAGCTTGCGCTTTCCGCCAGCGGATTCTGGCAGATGATTGCAGGGGTATGTGTGATCGGTGTTCTGACTGGTTTTTCTGAAGAGGTGTTTTTCCGCGGAACCATGCAGAGTATCTTCAGTGACTCAGGAGTTGGCAAGGGGGTGGCTGTATGGGGAGCTGCGGCTATTTTCAGCGCAGTCCATTTCCAGTTTTTCGGTTTTTTCCCCCGGCTTCTGATGGGAGCCTTTTTCGGATATCTTCTCGTATGGACCGGGAGTATCTGGCCTTCGGTCTTCGCACATGCCTTGAACAATTCCATAGTGGTTGTCTCAGCCTTGATATGCGGCGAAGGCAGCGGCGACCCTGTAGGCAATATTGGCGCCACCACCGACGGGTCGCTACCCTGGGCTGCCGTCTTCAGTCTTGCGGCCACCGCTTTGTTTTTCTTCCATTTCAGGAATACGCTGTTCAAGCGTGTTCCACAATCCACTATATGACTTAATTATGGCCAAGAAAGCGGCAGGACCGTCATTCCGTGAAGTCATGACGGACATAAAAAAGAAAAAGTTTTCCCCTGTCTACATATTGATGGGAGAGGAAACCTATTATATCGACGAGATCTGCAAGGCACTTGAGAATTATGTCGTCGATGAGGCCGACCGAGATTTCAACCTCATTACATTTTATGGCGCGGATGCGGAAATCGGTAAGGTGATCGGTTGCGCTCAGCAGTATCCCGTCATGGCTGAACGTCAGCTTGTCTTGCTCAAGGAAGCCCAGACGATGTGGCAGGCAAAATCGCAACTTGACAAGCTCGCGTCGTATGTGGGGCGTCCTAATCCGTCGACAGTGCTTGCCGTAATATATAAAGGTGATGCTCTCTCTGCTACGTCCGCGCTTATGAAAAAGGCAAAAGATGCGGAATGCGTTGTGTTCAGAAGCGACAGTCTGCGCGATTATCAGTTGGCCGCGCCTATTGCCGACTACTGCAATTCAAAGGGCCTTGGTATAGATGAGAAAGCGGTCACGCTCCTGTGCGACTATATAGGAAACCCTCTGAGCAAACTTTTCGGGGAAATTGACAAACTGATTGTTGCTGCGGGCCCTGACGTGAAGAGAATATCTGCAGAGCTTATAGAGCGAAATATCGGCATTTCAAAAGACTTTAACACCTACGAGCTCGTCAGGGCAATGGCAAGAAAAGATTACCCGAAGGCGATGCTTATAGTGGAGTATTTCTCGAGAAACCCAAAGCAGAATCCCGGGGTCATGATCGTGGCCACTCTGTTCGGATTCTTTTCGAGGCTATTCATAGCCACCGTCACCAGAGACAAGAGCGACGCCTCGCTCGTCGCCGCTCTTGATCTGAAGAATCAGTATGCCCTGCGCGACTACCGCGACGGTCTGTCGCGTTATAACGCGCGGCAGGCTCTCGCCGCCGTGCATGCCATAAGGGAATACGACACCCAGAGCAAGGGGATAGGCTCGACACAAAATGAATATGAGTTGCTGAAAGAGCTTGTGTTCAAGATCTTTACCGCAGTATGACATACGCACACCATTCAACAAAGTTATGATATATTATTTCTCCGGAACGGGCAATACCCGGTATGTGGCAATGTGTCTTGCGAATGTGCTTGATGAGAGAGTAGTGTCGATATTTGATAGAGAGGCGTCAGATGCTTCCATGACGGATGATCAGATAGGTTTTGTTGTCCCTGTCTATTCATGGGGTGTCTCGCCTGTTGTGGAGGGTTTCATCAAGTCGCTTGGCAAAGAATTCTGGAGAAACGTCAGGAAAGATGGAGTGAGGGTATGGTGTGTGATGACATGTGGCGACGAGGTTGCCCTCGCTCCGGAGATGTTGGAGAGCTGGCTGGCGAGATATGATGTGTGCCTTGAATCTGTCTGGAGCGTGATCATGCCCAATAATTATGTGCTTTTGCCGGGCTTTGACGTGGATCCGGCTGATGTCGAGGCGAGGAAACTTGTTGAGGCTCCGCTACGCATAAAAGAGATTGCAGCCGGGATTTCCGGAAAGAAAAGGGGAATTTACGTGACAAGAGGAAGTATGCCCCGTCTGAAAACACGGCTTGTGTATCCTGTTTTCAAAAAATGGGGCATAATTCGTTCTCTATGGCATTCCACGGACGCATGTGTAGGCTGTGGCAGATGCGCATCTGTCTGTCCGTGTGGCAATATCAGCATGAAGGAGGGGAGGCCTGTCTGGGGTTATGATTGCATGTCGTGTCTGAGATGCTATCATTCATGCCCGGAACGGGCCGTGGCCTATGGCTCGTTTACACGCGGCAAGGGACAGTACCTTTTCCCGGAGCGCGATATCCCTGTCCTGAAATAAGAAGCCGTTTAGAAAAAATTGGTGACGGCATTGTCATAGCACATCACAACGCCTCCCTGCCCGAGATCTGTCAGGGTATACATAGGATTATTGTCGGCGCCGAAAAACACTACGACATTGCCGAAAGCCTTCCCTTTATAGGTTTTTGATCCTACGGTGGCATTCCATCCGTCGGCGGTCTTCTCTGCCTGCAATTTGTCAGTTTTTTTGTTGGCGACGGTGTAGGTGCCTGGTTTGGGCATCACCGACCGGCTCACCTTGACAATATCAGAGATATATCCACGCAGTCCGGGGGAGTATTCCACCATAGTCCATCCTGCATTGTCCTCTATTTCCTTGAACGCCATGCCCGGAAGGGGTGCCACTTCCTGATTCTTCTGATTTAAGGTCACGTAGTCGGAGTTTGGCCCGTCGAAAACCTTGGCGTTTTTCCCTACGATTATATATGATTCGGCAGCAGCCGGGAATGTCATCGCGGCAGCGATGACCGTCAGTCCGAAGACAAGCATCCGATATGCGAACGGTTTTTTATTCATATATATTCTTGTTTTATGATTGACTGTGTGGCCGGATGACACGATGGGATGGCTTTATGTCGATTCGTGCCAATCCAATATAGCATGCCATCAATTATAAGACAATCCAAAAGTTGAAATGTTACATGACAGATGCTATTTTATCGTTTCACGATGCAAACTTATTGCAAGTAATGATGAAGGCCGTCCGGCATGTATATACCCGGACGGCCTTCATCATTAAGAAGATATAAGGTGTCACATCAGATTTTCAGGAGCTCGAGAATCTTGTCGGAAGCTGCTGAAAGACCATCGGCGTCCTTCCCGCCGGCCTGTGCGAAGAAAGGCTGACCGCCGCCGCCGCCCTTGATCAGTTTGGCGGCTTCTCGGATGATCTGGGAGGCGTTGAGTCCCTGCTTCACGAGATCGTCGGAGATCATGAGGGTGAGAAGTGGTTTGTCGCCCGACATGGTTGTGCCGATGAATACGGTGTGGACAGGAGAATCCTTACGGATATTGAAAGCAACATTCTTGACAACCTCCGGCATACGGGGACCTGAAAGGCGACATACGGTCACCCCGTTAACCTCTGTGGCGTTCTGGAGAACATCTGCAGAAAGGTTACGTGTGCGTTCTGCCAGGAATTCTTCTGCCTGTTTGTGAAGTTCGGCGTTCTCTTTGATTGTCTTTTCAACAGCGGCCCTGATGTTGGAGGAATTCCCGAGGAAAGCACACACGTCTTTCATTGTGTCCTGGAAATCATCGAGAAGATCCTCAACGCCTGCGGCAGTCACGGCCTCAATGCGGCGTATGCCCGCGGCAATGGAGCTTTCGGAAAGTATGCGTACCATGCCGATGTTACCGGTGTTGCAGACATGGGTTCCACCACAGAGTTCAACTGATGAGCCATATTTCACGACTCTGACCTTATCTCCGTATTTCTCACCGAAGAGGGCCATAGCGCCCATTTTGCGTGCCTCGTCGATTGGCATCTCGCGAGCCTCTTCCAGAGGCATCGCCTTGCGGATTCTGGCATTCACGATGTGCTCAACCTTGCGGAGCTCTTCGGGAGTGACTTTCTGGAAATGGGAGAAGTCGAAACGTAGCACGTTGGGTGACACGAACGATCCTTTCTGCTCCACATGTGTGCCGAGCACCTCTCTGAGAGCTTCATGTAGAAGATGTGTGGCGGAGTGGTTGGCTGATGTCGCCGCGCGTGCTCCGCAGTCGATCGTGGCAGTGAAGCTTTCGCCCGGATTGGTGGGAAGACGATGCGACAGATGCACACCGATGTTGTTTTCGCGTTTTGTGTCGAAAATCTCGATTGTCTCTCCCGATTCCGAAATGAGAGAGCCCCGGTCGCCCACCTGGCCACCCATTTCCGCATAGAAGGGAGTCCTGGAGAGTATTATTTGATAGTATTCTTTCCCTTTCTGCTTCACTTTGCGATATCGGAGAATATCTGTGTCGCACTGCTGGAGATCGTAGCCCACGAATTCCTGCTCTCCGGGACGGACCACCACCCAGTCGCCGGTCTCTACGGAAGCGGCGTTGCGAGCGCGTTCTTTCTGTTTCTGCATCTCCGAGTCAAATTCCTTCTGGTCAAGATCCATTCCGTTCTCGCGCAGGATAAGCTCTGTCAGGTCTAAGGGGAATCCGTAGGTGTCATAGAGCGTGAAGGCATCTTTACCGGAAAGGGTGGTTGTCCCTTCTGCTTTAGCCTTTGCCATGAGAGTGTCGAGCAGCTTTATTCCATTGTCGAGGGTGCGGAGGAATGATTCCTCTTCCTCCTTTATCACCTTCTTGATCAGTTCTTTCTGGGCCTTGAGCTCGGGATAGGATTCACCCATCTGCTCCACGAGGCAGTCTACGAGACGATAGAGGAAAGCCTCTTTACGGTTGAGGAAAGTGTAAGCGTAGCGAACCGCACGGCGCAGTATCCTGCGGATTACATAGCCTGCTTTGGCGTTGGAGGGGAGCTGCGAGTCAGCTATTGAGAACGCGATGGTGCGCAGATGATCGGCCACGACACGCATTGCTATGTCAGTCTTTGCATCGACACCGTATTTGAGGTCGGTCAGACCGGCTATTACGTCGATGATGGGAGTGAAGACATCTGTATCATAGTTGGAGGTCTTTCCCTGGAGAGCCATGCAGAGTCGCTCGAATCCCATGCCTGTGTCGATTACCTTGGCGGGAAGAGGCTCGAGAGAGCCGTCGGCTTTGCGGTTATACTGCATGAAGACAAGGTTCCATATCTCGATAACGAGGGGATTGTCTTTGTTGACAAGCGATGCGCCGTCGACAGCTTCCCTCTCTTCCTCCGGACGGAGATCGATATGTATCTCCGAACAGGGACCGCAAGGGCCGGTGTCGCCCATTTCCCAGAAGTTGTCGTGGCGGTTGCCGTTGATTATGTGTGATGCGGGAAGATGTTTCTCCCAATAGGCTGCCGCCTCATTGTCGCGTTCGAGTCCCTCGGGAGCGTATCCCTCGAAGACTGTCGCATAAAGGCGGTCGGGATTCAGTTTAAGAACATCCACAAGATATTCCCATGCCCAGTCGATAGCTTCTTTCTTGAAATAGTCGCCAAACGACCAGTTGCCGAGCATCTCAAACATGGTATGGTGGTATGTGTCATGTCCGACTTCCTCGAGATCATTATGTTTGCCCGATACGCGTAGACATTTCTGGCTGTCGGCCACACGCGTGTGGGTCGCGGGACGGTTTCCGAGTATTATGTCCTTGAACTGGTTCATTCCCGCGTTTGTAAACATCAGCGTGGGGTCGTCTTTGATCACCATAGGAGCCGAGGGCACTATCTGATGACCTTTTTCACGAAAGAAAGACTTGAACGATTCTCTGATTTCGTTAGCTGTCATAGCTGTTTGTCTGTTATTTTCCGGTTATGGTCGCTGTCGTTCCGACAGCGCGGGGCCGGTATTTTTTTAGTTGCGTGGTTTTAAGTTGCAAAATTATTCAAATTCCATTAATTTTGCAATATTAAACAGATAAAACCTTCTTTAACCGCGCCTCCAGGTGTGGCAAAGGAAATAAAATCAGAGATAATTGGCGAAAAACGTCTATTACAGATATAATCCGGACACGGACAACTTCGAGCGTGTGTATCCCTCGATGCGTATGCGTCTTGCCTATTGGGGCAAGACGTGGCTGATTGGCGCGATGATAGGATTGGGACTGTTCCTGCTTGTGTTCTACTGTTTCGATTCTCCCACTGAGGAGAACCTTCGCAACGAGAATGCCCAGTTGCGCACACAGTATGCCATATTGAGCCGGCGTCTTGACAATTCTTTGAAAGTCATGGATCATTTGCGCGACAGAGACGATAATTTCTATCGGGTGATGATGCAGATGGATCCTCTGAGTCGGGCGCAGCGCCATGCGGGACTCGACAACGAAAACCGTTACAGGGAGCTTGAGAAGCTTTCAGACGCGGGGCTGGTGACGCGGCTCACCCAGAACATGGATCTTCTTGAACGGCAGCTTTTGGCTCAGGTTCAGAGCTTTGATCAGCTGCGGGAGGCAATACGTCAGCAGAAGAGCCGCTTCCGGCATATCCCGTCAGTCTTTCCGTTATCGGTCGATGAGTTTACTTTGTCGTCGGGTTTCGGTTTCAGGCGTGATCCTATTTTCGGGTCGACGGTATATCATGAGGGCATTGATCTTGCGGCCACGACCGGGACGCCGGTATATGCAACGGCCGACGGGACAGTGGCTACCGCAAGGCGGCAGGCAGGCTACGGCAACTGTGTGGATATTGACCATGGCTTCAACTATGTGAGCCGATATGCCCATCTCAACGAGTTCCTTGTAAGGGAGGGCGACAAAGTGACACGCGGACAACTTATCGGGCGCGTAGGCTCGACCGGGAAATCCAAGGCTCCACATCTGCATTATGAGGTGAGATTCAAGGATAAGGCTCAGGATCCCGTCAATTATTGCTTCATGGATCTCACCCCCGAGCAATATTCCGAGATACTTAGGATTGCTGACAATGCCGGCAATATGATGGATTGATGGGTGGCCTTTGCTTCTGGATATTGTTTAGTTGATAAAGAGATTGATTCACGAGAAAATATGGCGTCTGACCTTACAAAAAAATACTATAAGATAAAGGATGTGGCTGAGATCCTGTGTGTCTCTCAGCCTACGCTCCGCTATTGGGAGATGGAGTTCCCGGAGGTGCGTCCCATGCGGAGCAATGCCAATATACGCTACTATACCCCCGATGATATCGAGACACTTCGTATAATCCATTATCTTGTGAAGATAAAAGGTCTGAAGATTGAGGCTGCCCGTGAGCAGATGCGTCTTAACAGGAGCAACATATCTAAGCGGATGGATATAATCGACCGTCTCTCCGACGTCAGGGACGAGCTGGAGATGATGCTTAAATCTCTTGAGAAAAGGCGTTAGTCATAACTCCGGATTCAAAGATTTGAATTGTAATATGCAGGATCCCCCGTGACATTCCTGCCTGCGAACGGTGGAATGGAATAATGAAGACCGGACTTCGGAATCTCCACTTCCGCCACTGTCAGTCCTTCCCGCGCGCCATGATATTCATCGACTTCCCATACCAGTCCGTCAAACTTTACGAGCCAGCGGGTTTTCTCAATCATTCCGGGCTCGCAGAGCGCGAGCATCTCGCAGGCATCTTCATATGGAATCTCATATTCGAACTCAAGGCGTGTGTCGCCATGATTCTTCCCTTTTACTGTCAGAAATCCTTGCTTGTCGCGTGTCCGTACGCGCACTGTCCTTTCCGGAAGGCGGCTAAGGTAACCCTGTCGGATTTCTACTTTTTTGACAGCCATTTTTTTATAGCTGTCATCGTTCACAAGATATTTATGTTCTATTTCAAATGCCATTGTCTATTGGATGGATAGTTTTATCTGTATGTGTGCAAATATACTAAATTACCTGCGATTTTGGTTTAAAAATCCTAAAAATAGAACAATTTCGGAAAAGATGTACAGTTTCTCGTCCTCCCTCGTTATGTAAAAGTGTAATCCAGCTACACTCATAAGATGCCCGGATGTGCTATCGAAGAGATATCCTGCGGGGCGGCTAACAATAAGGAAATGAAATCAATCCGCGTTATAATAGAGTCATATTCAAGTAAGATGATTTCCCGGATCGCATTCCCGGCGTTCGTGCTTCTGTCATGGTGTCTCATGGCGGCATCCGCCTCAGGGGCTGTGCGCGGTAAGGAATCTGCCGGCGTTTACGGCGCTTCATCCGTTGCCCCCGGTTCGAGATGGATCGTTGGCCAGGTGACGGATTCTGTCACCGGAGAAGTCCTCCCTTTCGCCAACCTTATATATCTCCCCGACCGTAAACGCAACGCCGTAGCCAATGAAAACGGTTCTTTTCGGGTTTTCTCCTATGGTAATCCAACCGGATGGAGAGTGGAATACACAGGTTATGAGCCTAAGGGTTTCCCTGCCACAGTTGCCGACACTGCCGTCGTGATCCGATTGTCGCCCGCTTCGCAGGCTCTTCAGGAAGTGGTGGTAAGACCTCGCAAAGAGAAATATTCCAAGAAAAACAATCCTGCGGTAGATTTTGTGAGGCGCCTGCGCGCCGAATCCGGAAAGCATGATCCGAAGAGGGAACCTTTTTACAGTTATGACAAGTATGAGAAGACCCTCTTGGCTCTTAATGAATTCAACGGTGATTTCTCCGGAGGGTTTCTCGGGGGTAAAGGAAAATTCCTGAAGGATTATGTCGATACATCGTCATGGACCGGCAAACGCATTCTTGATCTTATTATAAAGGAGAAGGCGTCAACTCATATACGCAGCCGCAAGCCTGGCGCAGACAAGGAGATCGTCAGAGGATACCGGAGTGCTGGCCTTGACGAGGTCCTTAGTCAGGAAAACATGCAGCTGATGCTCGAGGATGTTGTTCGCGAGATGGATATCTACGGCAACGATATTATATTTATGACCAACCGATTTGTCAGTCCACTCTCCTCCATTGGTCCTGATTTCTATAAATATTATCTCACCGACACCGTTTATGTGGGCTCCGACAGATGCATAGAGCTCAGCTTCGCTCCTCACAATCCTGAGTCGATGGGATTCAACGGAAAGATATATGTGCCTGTTGGCGACACCACAATGTTCGTGAAGAAAGTGACTATGCGTGTGCCGCAGGCGATAAACCTAAACTATGTGGATAATATATTTGTCAATCTGATGTTTGAGAAAGACAGCCTTGGCAACCGCCATAAGACTTATGATGATATCTGCATGGAGATGAGGATCGCCCCGGGCACGCCCAGGATGTATATAAGAAAGACCACGAGCTATGACAATTTCAGCTATGATATGCGGGAAGATCTGAGGGTTTTCTACGGAAGATTGGGCAACGCTATCGATCTTGAGGAGGCACGGAGCCGGGACGGGGAGTTCTGGAATGCCGAGCGGATGGTGCCCATGACAGTCGCGGAGTCGAGGATGGGTAATATGATGGGGGAGATGAGGAAGGTGCCCCTGCTCTATTGGGCTGAGAAAGCCGTGGGGCTTATGGAAAGTGGATATGTGCGTACCGGCAACCCGAGCAAGGTTGATCTCGGCCCTGTAAATACTTTGCTTAGCGGCAACACTGTCGAGGGGCTACGCATAAGACTTGGAGGCATGACAATGTCGCCGCTCAATCCGCATCTTTTCGCAAAAGGATATGTGGCCTACGGTACCCGCGATAAAAAATGGAAATACAAAGCGGATGTGGAGTATTCGTTCACTCCAAAGAAGCATCATTCATTTGAGTGGCCGCGCCATGGATTTTACGGCTCAATGTCGTATGATCTGGATATGATCGGGCAGCATTATCTCTTCACGAGCCAGGACAACGTTTTCCTGTCGCTGAAGAGGAAGGAGAGTGTCCTTGTCACATACCGCCGGCTTGCTAAATTCGGATACATTCTTGAGCTCCCCAACAATTTTTCGGTTGAGGCAGGTCTCAGTCATGAGAGGCAGGAGGCTACACAGTGGCTCCCTTTCACGTTTGCCGACGGACGCAGCATCTCTGAATATCGTCAGTCGTCGTTCAATGTCACTGTCAGGTGGGCGCCGGGAGAAAAATTCATCCAGGGGCGTACGTTGCGCATACCGATAAATCTTGACGCCTGGATCATACAACTGACTCATGAGTTCGGGCCGAAAGGGTTTATGGGAGCTGATTTTACCCTCAACCGAAGTGAGATTTCCGTGCAGAAACGTCTTTGGCTCTCCGCTTTCGGTTATACAGATATCATACTTAAGGCAGGGAAAGTGTGGAGCGGCGTATATTATCCGGCCCTGATGTGGCCCAATGCCAACCTTTCATACACCATCCAGCCGGAGAGTTATTCTCTTATGAACGCCATGGAGTTTGCCAACGACCGGTATGCCGCCATTGATTTCACATATTTCGGTAATGGTATCCTTTTTAACCGACTTCCATTGCTTAAAAAACTGAAGATAAGGGAGGCGGTGACATTCAAAGGACTATGGGGAGGACTTTCCGACCGTAATAATCCGGCCCTGAATGCTTCATTACCTCTGTTCCCGGCCCAGGCGAGCCCGAGGGTAATGAAAAGTACCCCCTATATGGAGATAGGCGCAGGTCTTGACAATATCTTTACTTTTCTTCGTGTGGACTACGTGTGGCGTCTTACATATCGTGACACTCCGGGGTGTGACAAAAGCGGTGTCCGGGTTTCTCTCCACTTCAATTTCTGATGGTCTATTTATATTTCCTCATTCTTGCCTAAATAAAAATCTGTCGGTCGTGAAACTATTTCCGGGGTGGCGCGTCTAACGGACTGTAGACAATTTTTAGCAAGATACTTTTGTGGAACTTATCGTTGACATATCACCATCCTCCTCTTTTGCCGGTGGCCTCCTCGGGTTCATCAGGTATATATTGTCGGCAATTGGCACCCGTAAGGCCGACAAGTCGCTTGAGCTTGAGTTTAGTGCGGTCATCAGTGCTAACAGCAGGCTTATCGACAAGATCTGTTTCTTCTATGCCTCAGATCCTCAGGAATATGAGGATCTCCGTCAGGACATCCATATAAATATCTGGAGAGGTCTGGTGAATTTTCGCGATGAGAGCCGGAAATCAACGTGGATCTATCGTATCTGCATGAATACTTGTGTCTCATCGTGGCGCAAGAACGGTCGCTATAAGGGTGCGTTGCCAATCGATAACATCGCGGAACCGTCGGATGAGGAAAGCAATCCGAATGAATCTCTCGAGCAGTTGCATTACCTGATATCCATGCTTAATCCTGCTGAGAAATCTTTGCTGATGATGTGGCTCGACGAGAGAAGTTATGATGAGATAGCGGAGGTGACTGGGTTTAATAGAAACACGGTCGCAACCAAACTTAGAAGAATAAAGGAGAAACTCGCGGCGATAGCCGACTCAAAACATTGGAATCTATGACACCGGAAGAGATGAAAGAGGCGTGGCAGTCCGCACGCATAAAAGAGAGAGATAACTATACCGACATTTCCTTGCTTCTGCGCAGGCAGACGTCGCTCGAACGGCTGCGCAGGCGTTACAGACGGTTTGTAGGAATCGCATGCGCCATGCTTGCGTTTGACATATTGTTCCTTAAAATGGAGATCATACCGGACAATTGGCGTATACCCCTTGTGATATTGCTCGACTTTTATTTTATTGTATGCGGGTGTATGGACTTCTGGCTTTATACGCAGACAGGGAAGATTGATGTTTTTACGATGTCGGTCAGAGAGATAGCGTCGATAGCAATTATGTGCAGGAAACGTCACCATCAGTTTATGTTCGCCCTGATCCCTTTTGCAATCTGTATATTGATTGTCTTCGCGTTTATATTGGCCGACGACCGGTCGGCACAGATCGGAGCGATAGCCGGTGGCTTGATAGGTGGTGGAGCCGGATTTGTGGTGTATAGACGCATGATGCGCGATTACAAGATAATCGCCGGTGGACACGCTGATCTCGACGACGAATGATGATTTATCATGGATCTTAGTGGCAATCTCTCTTATGACAGGCAGCGTCAGCTGCCTGTCATCTTACCTGGTTTTATTTGCTTGAGAACTATCAGGATTCAGTCTCCTCGAAGTCGTCGATTGTGAAATTGAAGAAGTCGATAAACCGTTTTGCCTGTCTAAGATATGGCTCTGCATATGTTGGAAAGTCTTGGCGGCAGAGGTCGGAGTCTTTTAGACTGCGGCTGCAGCAGAAATTTCTCGGTTTCAGGTAATCGATAAATTCCCAGTCTTTGGGAAACCCTTTGGGGGCTGTCTTCAGCGGGTCTTCTCCCAGTTCTGAAAACGCGCTTCTGAATTCGGCCGATTCCACGATGCCTCTGTATTCGTCGATTTCATCGAATATACTTTGCCTGACCGCTTTCATTACCGGGGAGGGGAGTCCTATGTTCCCGGCTACCAGCATGCAGTTCTCAGGCTCTATATGGAGATAGTAGCCGAACCTCAAGGATTTTTTACCCTTAGGAGGGTTTATGTATATTCCGATATGAGTCTTGTAGGGCGTCTTGTCGGGTGAGAAACGGGTGTCGCGGTGAATGCGGTACGTGCAGTCTTCCACCCTCAGTCTCGCGGCTTCAGGATCAAACTCAGATATCTTGGCGATCAGCGCGTATGTTAGGATATCAGCTTTCCGTTTCACGGATAGATAAGTCTCTTTATTTGCCGCGAACCATTCGCGGTTGTTGTTTCTTTTCAGTTCCTTAAGGAAATTGAGTATCTCTTTCATCTGATCGTTCATTGTTTGTTGGTTGCTCCGCAGCCCCTGCTGTTTGGCTGATAAAACCCATTAATCCCTTTCCACCTCACAAAGATAATCAAATAATTACAGATAACCAAATCCTCCTAAGCATAAACTGCACATAAACTGCACCGCCGGTTTGTCACAGGTGAAAAAACAAGCAAATCCTAATCTCACAGATATCGCCCGTCCCTGCCTGTCCTGTCGTCCGTCGTTGCCTATCCTGTCGCCCGTCCTTGCCGGGCCTCGTGTGCCGCGACCGAATTCTGCGTAGCTTTGGGACTGCGGCTTTCCAGCCGCAGCTACCGTCCCGCCCCGAGTCCAAGGAAAAGGCAATCCACCGCGTCATGGGAAAGGCAATCCCATCCCGGATCAAAAAATCCCACGGATGGCCCCGGAACCACATCCCGGTCGCTTACGATGCCTTATAATCCATTACAAGTCCCTTATGCTATATAATAGCATTATAACCATGTAATAGACTATGCCTTTTGTAAAATGCAAAATTACAATTGCTAATCGCAAACTGCTAAATACTAATCAATTTGAGTCGATGCAAATAAAAAGGCCGGCATGAAGCCGGCCTATGGAATTTGAAGAGAAATTTCTATATAATGGTAGTTAAGCCAAAAAACTAATAAAAACCTGTGTAAGTGTCAGTACTGGTAATCCTTCAGTTGCTCGCGCAGGCGTTTGCGTGCGAAAAAGATACGGCTTTTAACTGTGCCGAGGGGTAAACCTATCTTTTCAGCAATCTCATTATATTTATAACCAGCTACATACATATTGAAAGGAATCCTATATTCTTCTGGAAAACTTTCAAGTGCCGACGAAATCTCCTTAACAGCTACCGATCCCTCCGGGGTAGTAAGACCGGACTCCTGCGATATGTTCAAGTGAAAGAGATCTTCAGTTTGGTCAATGACTGTTGCTTTCCTTACTGTCTGACGATAATTGTTGATAAAGATGTTGCGCATGATCGTGAAGATCCATCCTTTGAAATTAACGTTGTCGACATATTTCTCTTCGTTGTCGAGCGCTTTCAAAGTGGTGTCCTGCAATAGATCGCGGGCTTCCTCTCTGTTTGTAGTCAGTTGGTATGCAAAACTAAGAAGATTTCCTTGAAGTCCCAGAAGTCGTTGTTTGAAGGTTTCGTTTGATTTCATGTTGTAGTTGTTTTAAAATGTTTACATGGATAAAACATCAGTTCGGTTAAAAATGTTTCGCAATTTTGAAAAATTTTTCAAAAATATGTGGAGATATATCTAAATAATTGTCTGACAGATTATAACTTTGATAGGAAGATGCTTTTGCAGCGGTTAATATTTATTAAATAATGTAAAAAGAGTATCCCCTTCTGCCGCTGCATACTGTTTTTGCCACTCAGCCGGAGGGCATAATGGGATTTTTTACTTAATTTTGCACAACGGAAAATAAAAACGATATGAGATTTGATGAAATCCTGACCAACGACGATCTTCTTGACGCATTATACGACATGCATTTTGATGAATGCACACCCATTCAGGAGCTTGCGATCCCCCCTGTGCTCGAAGGACGCGATCTCCTCGCTGTGGCCCAGACCGGCACGGGTAAGACAGCCGCTTATCTCCTTCCAGTGATAGAGCGCCTTGTCAACGACAATTATCCTCAGGAAAACGTGAATTGCGTTGTGATGGCTCCGACTCGAGAACTTGCTCAGCAGATTGACCGGCAGATGCAGGGTTTCTCCTATTTCATGCCTGTGAGCAGCATGGCGATATACGGCGGCACTGACGGACATACCTATGAGCAGCAGCGCAAGGGGCTAAAGATGGGCGCCGATGTGGTGATTGCCACCCCGGGACGTCTGCTTGCCCATCTGAGCATGGGCTATGTCGATCTCTCGAAAGTGTCGTTCTTCATCCTCGATGAGGCTGACCGCATGCTCGACATGGGTTTCATAGACGACATCATGCAGATTATCGGACATCTTCCGAAAGAGCGTCAGACCCTTCTTTTCTCAGCGACGATGCCTCCGAAGATACAGCAGCTTGCCGACAGGATTCTCAACAATCCGGCGGAGGTGAAGATTGCCGTGTCGAAGCCGGCCGAGAAGATAAAGCAGGGTGCGTATGTATGCTATGAGACACAGAAACTACCTATTCTTGAGAGAATGTTCAAGGAAAACCCTCCGCAAAGGGTGATAATATTCTCCTCTTCGAAATTGAAAGTGAAGGAGCTTGCCCGTTCGCTGCGGCGCCTCAATATAAAGGTGGCGGAGATGCATTCCGACCTTGAGCAGACGGCGCGTGAGGAGGTGATGCTCAAGTTCAAGGCCGGAAGAGTGAATGTTGTCGTTGCCACTGATATAATATCGCGAGGTATCGATATCGACAACATTGAGACTGTGATCAACTATGATGTTCCTCATGAGGCTGAGGATTATGTGCATCGTATCGGACGCACGGCACGTGCCGACAAAGAGGGGAGTGCTTTTACTTTTATAAGCGAGAAGGAGAGAAGCCGCTTCCGCGATATTGAGCGTCTGCTTGAGAAGGAGGTGGAGAAGCTTCCTGTGCCTGACGACCTGGGCGAGACACCTGACTATGGCAACATTGGGAAAGGAGGACGCGGACGCAAAGGTAACGGAGGCCATGCCTCGCGCCGTGGTGGCAAACCGGCTGATGCTGATAAAAAAGACCCCCGGAACAGGGGCCGACGTGGAAAAGGACACCGCCGGGGAAGCGGTAAAGGTCATGCCGGTAGGACCGAGGGCAACATGAACAATGCCGGAGGCAAAACTGCGGAAAAACCGGCATAATATAAGCCGGTGTTATTTTAAAGTCGTACATTTGTACGACTTCTTAATTCATTCCGGCCTTTCAACTTTCTTTGATCTGATGTTGCGTTCATGGCGCATAAGTTGCCATGAGTTTATGCTGTTCTGCCATGCCACATAGGCTGCAGGGGCTATCGAGGCCATGGGGTTCATGTATGCCAGCGCGAGCCAGACTGCGAGCACTGTATTTTTCTGGCCGAGACCCTGGCCTCCTGAGACTCTGTCGCCGAAACGGCCGCCGATGATACGGCCTATCTTAAATTGCACAAGGCACGCGACAAGAGCTCCAAGTGCGAGAAGTACCATGGTGACTGTCGATTCGGGAGTCCAGTTGTTGATGGCAAAGCTCACGCAACTTCCCACCACAATAAAGAGCGAGACAGCCCAAAGATAGAACGACAGCTGCTGCATGTTCACAATCTTTGAATGCAATCGTGGCACACTGTAGCGAAGGATCAGTGCCAGAACGAGAGGGGCGACTATCAGTGGGAACACCTGCATGAGAATCATCTTGAAGGAATCGAGAAATGTCATGTCGGAATGCTCGCCTATGGCGGCAAGGACTACCGGCCCTGCCACGGCGACCACAGCGTTGCACATCAGGCTGTAGGTGGCCACTCTCGATATGCTTCCTCCGAGCATAGCCGTGATTACAGGCGCGGCTGTGGCGGTGGGAATGAAGAAGCAGATGAATACACCCTCCGCAAGCGTACGGTTCCAGAAGAATGTGAGAGCGTATGCTGCCGCGGCAAGTGCCATCTGGGTGGCGAGAAGAGCCACTTCAAAGCGGTTGGGCTTGAAATCGGAGATTTTCAGTTTGCAGTAGGTGATGAAGAGCATCGTGAAAATCAGATAGGGAGACAGGAAGGTGACATATCCCATCCAGGGGGCGAACAAGGCTCCGCACACCATCGCTATGGGTAGCATGAGGGTCTTGAGTCGGGAACGGTTGATCGCCATTTGCATATTGACCGCAGGTTTACAGTGATTCTATAATTGTGTGCACCGCTGAGAATGTCCTCATTGGAGCGTCATTCCAGAAATTTGTGTATTGCTCTATGTTTTCCCCTTCGCCGGGAGTGTCGCTGACTACCCTGACAATGCCGAAAGGCACTCCGCAGGAGATGCATGTCTGAGCTATGGAGGCTGATTCCATGTCGACAGCGTCAACTTCGGGGAAGTGGCTGCGTATGAACGCTATTTCGTCGGCGGAGGAGATGAATTTGTCACCACTGCAGATCAGTCCGAAGCGAGTGTTGCTGTCTGTGGCTACCCTGCGTGCAATATCCAGGAATAGGGATGACGGCGACATGAAGAGGGGATAACCGTCGGCCTCGCCATATTTTGTGCCGGGTCCGCACCACACGTCGCAGTAGGCCACTCTGTCTGCTATCAGCAATGTGCCTATGGGCACGCCGGCTCCTCCGGCTACTCCGGAATTGATCACGAGATCCGGCTCCACGGCCTTTATCACTTTATATGCGGCGAGCGCCGAGTTGACTTTCCCAATGCCGCATTTGGCTATATATACTTCATGAGTGCCCAATGTGCCCTTGTGAAGTGATACCCCTTCATATTCCATTTCCGCGGGGGTATCGAGGAGGGAGAGGAGCAGCTCCAGTTCTTTCTGCATGGCTGCGAGTATAGCTATCTTCATTTCACTATTTTATTTATTCATATACTGAATTATTCCACCATCGCCACTGCCGAATGGTATTTCGCGATATTTGTGGCTTTCTTTATTGCTTTCCATGCTTTTCGTCCGATCTCGTCTTCGGCATATTCCCAGAATGGCTTGATCTTCGAAATAATCTGGCTTTCTCCACATAGGGAGGAGGAATAATGTTCGAGAAGTCGACGGTGGAATCCGAGCATGGAAGCTATCCTGTCGGTTCTGTCCCATTCCTTCCCTGATATATATTCTGCGAATAGGGAAGGGCGTCCGAGAAGGCCGCGGCCCACCATTATTCCCGCAGCTTCCGGAAATCTGGCCATGACATCATCGATATCTGACGGTGTTTTGATGTCGCCATTGTAAACGACGGGATTCTGACTTTCTGCAAGAATTGCCTCAAATTCCCCGTAATCCACGTTGCCGCCATACTGTTGTCTTGCCACTCGTGGATGCACGGCGATATGACGAAGCTTTGCCCGGTTAAGATATGGCATAAGTTCTGCCCATTCGTGTTTATCGGTCATGCCCAGGCGCATCTTTACGGAAAACGTGATCTCCGGATTGTTTGTCACGGTCTCTGCCACTGCCTCTCCCAGACGTGTGTCGGCTATGGTGGCCGCACCGCGTCCGTGGCCTGTCTGAAGAGGGAACGGGCATCCCATATTCAGGTCTATATTGCGGCAACCAGTCTCTTTAAGCAGTGTGACGAGCGATTCAAGCTCATGTCGGTCGCGGAATATGATCTGAGGAGTCAGACGGCATCCATCGTTTAGAGGAGAAGTCATGTCTTTTGCATCGCGTTGCCTGAGGGCTTCATGCTCAAGACGTATGAAAGGAGTGTAGTAATCCACGTCGTTGCCGTAAGCAACGACGTGGAAGTGACGGTAGGGGGCGTCTGTGTGCCCCTGTATAGGCGCGAAGTGGAACTCCATATCTTTTTATATCTACTTATTTGGATTGGGGAAGGAATGTGAAACATACAGCGGCGATAAGGCATGCGAATGCTGCCACATTGTTCCAATGCAGTTTCTCGCCGGAGAACAGCACCATCGCCACGATCGTGAAGACTGTCAGGGTTATGACTTCCTGCAATATCTTTAACTGGAAAAGGGAGAAAGGTCCTCCGTTCTCCTGGAAGCCTATCCGGTTGGCGGGAACCATAAAGCAGTATTCAAGCAGTGCCACTCCCCACGACACAAGGATGACCACAAACAGAGGCCAGTTTTTAGATATTCCCATTGTCTGGAGTTTCAGGTGGCCATACCAGGCGATGGTCATGAAGATATTGGAAATGACCAGGAGCAGGATTGTTGTGAGATATGCTTTCATCGGATTTTTCTTTTGCGAGTGCAAAATTACTCAAAAATCGGCTTATGATGAAAAATAAATGACTCTAACGCCCCGTAAGTTTGCCATTGCAGTCCTTTTTGAGTAATTTTGCAGCTTAAAATCCACCCGGATTTAATCTTTAACGATTCTACAGACGTTTGAAGACAGGGAGACATAGCTTTCCCGACGTCAGTCTTACAAAAGGTGAAAAAAGATGAACATACGCGAAATCACTGACGGCATACTTTATGCCGGGGTCAACGACCGTGTCACCGACCGTTTCGAGGCTCTCTGGCCTCTTCCTTACGGAGTGAGCTATAACTCATATATCGTCAGGGGAACCGAAAAGACAGCCCTGATCGACACAGTGGAGATCGGCACACTGCCTGATTATCTTGGACAAGTGCGCGAGGCGATTGGCGATGCCGGCGTAGACTATATTGTAGTCAACCATATGGAGCCCGACCATTCGGGAGCATTGCCGTTTATGCTCGAGGTTTATCCCCAGGCCAGGATTGTCGGCAATCGTCAGACCCTCGGAATGGTGAAGGGGTTCTATCATGTTGCCGACGACCGGCTGCTTGAGGTTGCCGATGGTGCCACGCTTCCTCTCGGAGGCAAGACTCTCAGGTTCTTTCTGACTCCGATGGTGCATTGGCCCGAGACCATGATGACATATGTGGAAGAGGACCTTGTGCTTTTCTCAGGCGATGCTTTCGGCACATTCGGAGCACTCAACGGGGGAGTGGTCGACGCGGAGATGGATACTGCCTGGTATCGTGACGAGATGTATCGTTATTATTCCAATATCGTGGGAAAATACGGACGTTTCGTTGAGAAGGCCCTCGCCAAGTTGGCTGGAATAGATATAAATTTCATATGCTCAACTCATGGACCTGTGTGGCATGACCATATAGATGAGGTAATTGAGATTTATGGAAAACTTGCCCGATATGAAAGTGAGCCGGGTGTGACTATAATATATGGCTCCATGTATGGTAACACAGCCGAAGTGGCTGAGGAAATCGGTCGGCAGCTTTCAGCACGTGGCGTCAGAAATATCAGGATCCACAACGCTTCTCACGACAATATGAGCGACATGATCTCCGACGCTTTCCGATATGAGGGACTGATTGTCGGTGCTCCTACATATTCCATGCATATCTTCCCTCCGGTAGAGCAGTTTATGATCGCAATGGAGACAAGAGAAGTTAAGAATAAGGTGACTGCCACATTCGGCTCTTTTACCTGGGCGTCAGGAGCCGCGGCTAAAATCAATGAGTATTTAGCGGCGATGAAAGCAGAGCCGGTCTACACCATGACCATGAAGCAGAGCATCGACAGCTCTGTCAAGGAGGAGATAGCCCGGCTCGCCGAAGCTGTGGTCGGGAATCTGAAAGTCACACCCCACAGCTAACTGATAATACCAAATGCAGATGTCAATGGACAGTGAGACACACCCTCTTGAACCGTTTTTGCCGGCAGATTCCAAGCTGCTGATGTGCGGCACTTTCCCACCTAAACGAAACCGCTGGTCGATGGAGTTCTATTATCCGAATTTCATCAACGACATGTGGCGCATATTCGGAATCGTTTACTACGGCGACAAAAACTATTTCGTCGATGCCTCCGCCAAGACTTTCAAGGTAGAGCTTATCAAGAAACTGCTGGTGGAAAAGGGAATCGCATTGAGCGACACCGGAAAGGAGGTGGTCCGCATGAAAGACAATGCTTCTGACAAATGGCTTCAGATCGACCGTCCCATTGATCTTTGCGCGACTTTGTCGGTGATGCCCGGATGTGTGGCTGTGGCCACCACAGGCGAGAAGGCCGCCGGTGTCATCGCCGAGCTTACGGCTACCGAAGTGCCTAAAGTCGGCGAGTGGCGCGAATGTGTCCTCACTATGCCCGATGGCTCGCTACGCCATTTCCATCATTGGCGCATGCCTTCCTCCTCGAGGGCCTATCCGCTTAAGCTTGAGAAAAAAGCGGAGTATTACGGAGCGATGCTGCGCGCCACCGGACTTATATGAAATAATGAAAACCAAAAGAAACAACAGACAATATGCTTGACCTAATTCCTTTGGCGCTGTTCGATGCGAGCCAGTTCTTCCAATGGTTTGTCGAAAACGCCAACTATCTCTTCGTATTCGTCTTCATGGTAGTGGAGAGTTCGTTCATTCCTTTTCCGTCGGAAGTGGTAGTGCCACCTGCAGCTTATCTCGCTTGCACGAATACGGGTGCGGGAGCCGACATGAATATATGGCTGGTGGTGATCGTGGCCACAGCGGGCGCTCTTGTCGGTGCATTTATCAATTACTATATCGCTCTTTGGATCGGCCGCCCAGTGGTCTATAGCTTTGCTGACAGTCGTTTTGGCCACATGCTTATGATCAATAGGGAGAAAGTTGTGAAGGCAGAGGAATATTTCGACAAACATGGTGCTGTCTCTACTTTTGTGGGACGTCTTATCCCTGCCATCAGGCAGCTGATATCTATTCCTGCCGGCATCTCCAAGATGAATGTAGGGCAGTTCGCGCTGTACACTTCTCTCGGAGCAGGTGTCTGGAATGGAATTCTGGCCCTTCTCGGCTATTGGCTCTCACTCACGGTGGCTCCCGACCAGCTTTTCGAGAAGGTCGAGGAATATAACAAATACTTGACATATGCCGGATATGGACTGGCCCTGGTATGCCTCGGCTTCATCCTCTGGAATGCATTTAAACCCAAAGAGAAAACAATTGAAAAATAACCGGTGGCCCGCTCATACATGTCCTCGGGCATGTATGGCGGGGCATCCCCATAATACCTGACCTACATGAAAGTCTCACCCTCACTTCTGGCGGCTAACTTCGCCGACCTTACTCCCGATCTCGAGATGATCAACGCATCCGAAGCCGACTATCTGCATATGGATGTCATGGACGGTGTGTTCGTGCCTAACATATCATTCGGATTCCCGGTGATAAAATCAGTTTCTAAAATCTGCAATAAGCCTCTCGATGTGCATCTGATGGTGGTCGATCCTGAGAAATGGATTTCTGCCGTGAGTGATGCCGGAGGCTACATAATGAATGTGCACCTTGAGGCTTGCCGGCATCTGCACAGCACAGTCCATCTTATTCACGATGCCGGGATGAAAGCCGGTGTGACGCTCTGCCCCTCCACTCCGGTGTCGATGCTTGTAGACATAATAGAAGATGTCGATCTCGTACTGCTTATGTCGGTCAACCCGGGCTTTGGCGGACAGCCGTTCATCAAGAACACTTTGAAGAAAGTGCGTGAGCTCCGTGCCCTCATCGACTCCACCGACTCGCATGCTTTGATTGAGATAGACGGCGGCATCAATGAGACCACCGGATCAGAGCTGGCAGCGGCCGGAGCCGACATACTTGTTGCGGGCAGTTATGTGTTCGGTGCCCTGAATCCTATTGAGAGGATCTCCATCCTAAAGGCTCTCTGACCTCTTAACTATCGAATTGTTTGTAAAAAGTTATCGGCCTTGCAACCCTTAGTCTGCAAGGCCGATAACTTTTTTACATTTGTATGTCCTACTGCCTGAGTGTCTCAAGGAACTCAATTTCAACAATCCGGAGTTCGTTGTTTGTTTTGTCGCCCCCTTCAGCCTTGAAGAGGTCGAGCTCGCCGGCTTTCGGTTCTACCACCTCAATGATCTGTCCGAAAGCGTCGCTGTCGGTGGCTGCTCCTTTGAGCCGTATAGTATAAGTGTCGCTCATGACCGGATTATCAATGTTCAGGTGCACGTATCCGAGGCTTCTCTCGGTTTCTCCGCTCCATATCAGTTTGTCGCCCGCGAACACTTGCAGAGGGTATGATCTCTGACGCCAGCCTGTAAGTTTCACGCAAATATCATCGATGGCGGCGCGGCGTTCAAGCGTGAAAGTGATCCAGCCGTTAGAGAGACGTCCATCATTGCGCCATTCGCTAAGCTCGTTGTCGTCATAGCTGTTGGCGAGAGCCTCTTTGTTGACAGCCGCATCAGCGCTCTTGATTCTGACATCTACTTTTGTATCGACGTATGAGGGTGTGAGCGGAGTCTCGCCCCTTCCAAGCCTTGAGGCGAGCCCCGCTGCCGGATTGAACGAGGTCACCCCGTCTTTCACCTCTATAGCCTTGGTGTCGAAAGATATCTCTTTGGGCGCGAAACCTGGAGCCTTGGCCTTTACCATGACGCTGCCGGCCTGAGGAAGTGATCGTAGCATCACACGATTCACTCCGGCCTCCACCGGTATTGATTTAGAAAGTACGAAATTATCCTTGCCTTGTGCCACTCCTCCGCGCCATTCGGCGGCGCCGTCGATGGTGAATGTCACCGTGTCGTTGGCCAACGGACATCGTCTGCCCTGAGCGTCGACTATCTCAAACTGCACCAGTGCGAGATCCCCTCCGTCGGCTCTCATCCCGTCAGGTCCGGTCATTAGCGAAAGTTTCAGTTCTTTAGGTTCTCCGGCGGTCTGGAGTTCTTTAGTAAGCACCGGTTTCATGTCGCTCCCGTAGACCACAGCCTCTATTTTGCCTGGTTCATAAGCTATGGAATCGAAGGTGAAAAGGAACCGGTAATCTTGTTTCCCGAATCCTTTACTCTTTCCGTTGACCTTGAGTTCAACGGCATTGCCTGAAGAGACGACATAGACAGGTTTAACTGTGCCTGCCGGGTAATTCCAGTGTCCTACGATATGAGCGTCGGCATTTTCAGGATCAACCCAAGCGTCCCACATCACCTTGTGGGCATAGAAACCATCTTTGGGTATCCTCATAGGATCTACTACACCTGAAAGACGGAAATTCTCTGCACTGCGCCCGTGGGTCTGGGTGTCGGAGAAGATGATCTTGGCGCCTCCGGAGTTGACACGCCGACCGGTACCCGGACGTTCGCGCCAGAAGTCATACCAGCGGCGCACGAATTCTACCGTGAGCATATCCTGGTTCTGATTGTAGGCTGTGGCGTCGGCGTTCTTATACAGAGGACCGTCGCCGTGGTGGTGGTAAGGATAGCTCCAGTTGTCCCAATATTTGCGGAGTCCCTCGTCGCGGCAGTATTCCGTCTGCACCATGGGGCTGTGGTCGCTCTTATTGACGTAGAGCATCTCTCCGCCATATTCCGACTCGCGGATATCGAGCATCTCACGCGAACCTATCGCACGTCCGCCGTAAGGGTCATACATGTCACGTATCTCCCTCATCTCGAGCATGTGGTCTCGGCTGATGGATTCGTTGCCGCTTTCCCAGAAGATCACGCTCGGACTATTGCGGTAATATATGATGGCATCGCGCATCACATCCTTTCTGTGTTCCCAACGGCGTCCGGTCACATCTTTCTCGGAGTCGCCAGCGGGAAGCATCTGCATGAGTCCGACACGGTCGCACGATTCCACATCCTGCCTCCACGGAGCAACATGCATCCACCTTACGAAGTTGGCGTTGCTCTCCACGGCCAGTGCGTTGGAATAATCGGAGAGCCATGGAGCTACCGACATCCCCACACCGGGCCATTCATTACTCGAGCGCTGTGCGTAGCCTTTCATCTGGAGCACACGGTCGTTGATCCATATCTTTCCTTCGCCGAAACGCGTCTTGCGGAATCCCGTGACTGTGGTGACCGGATCCGTGACCTTGCCATTGATCTCCAGAGATGTTGTGACCTTATACAGATAGCCGTAGCCCCAGCTCCAGAAATGCAGGTCGCCGATTTTGGTCGAGCCTTTCAGGATTGCGGTCTTGCCGGGGGCGACAGTATGCGTGTCGCCACGGAAAGAAGCTATCTCTTTCCCATCGTTGTCGGCGATAGTGACGAGAAGGGTTGCCTTTACCGCTTTCTTGCTGTCATTCTTTACCTCAGTCTCGGCATTGACTGTAGCTGTGCGGCTTTTCACCTTTATGTCGGTTGCATATATGTAGGTGCCCGTCGTGCCGAGTTGGCTGAAAAGCGGAAGTGTCTGATATATTGGGTCTGATATATGGAGTCTGACGTTTTTGGGAATGCCTCCATAGTTGGCGTTGAAGTTGCGGTCGTTCCATTGGTATCCGCTGCCCGTGGAGCGCTCTTTATAGCGCCAGTTGTTGTCTGTGCGGACTGCGAGTACGTTCTCCTTGCCGTATCTCACATAGGGGGTTATGTCGAAACCGACGGCCATGACTCCATTCTCGTGAAGCCCGAGATGATGTCCGTTGAGATAGAAATCGGCTCCCTGTCGGGCACCTTCGAACTCCAGGAATATTTTTTTACCTTTGGCAGATGAGGGCACCTTGAAGTGTTTTCTATACCATGCGACTGTGTCGGTCATCTTGGCGATAGGCACCTTGAAGGCCTCATCTTCATTGAAGGCGTGTGGAAGCGATATTTTTTTCCAGCCTTTATCGTTGAAGTCCATTTTTGTGGCATCGGGAAAATCTCCTATCTCCAGAAGCCAGCCTGGATTGAAATTGAATGTCTCGCGCGCCGATAAGTTCTCGGCTTGGAAAGGAGAGAGTGCGCATGCGGTGATAAGCAGCGAGGCGGGGATGGAAAGGTTCTTTTTCACGGTTATTATTGCTGATTGTAATTGAGTGTTTTGTTTATTCTCCAGATATATGTGAGAGTATGAACGATTCAGCCACAGGCAGGAAACGGTCGTGTCCTTTCGCGTTGAGATGGGCTCGGTCGCCTTTCCCCTGATTCTGGAAATATATCTTGCGGAAAGCGTCGCTTTGGGCGAAGATGTTGCTGTTGCGGGCCGCGTCGAATACCGGAATGCTTCGTGCTCCGCATACATCTATGGTCGCGTCGACAATTTTCCTGAAATTATTGTGCTCGAAATTCTTGCCGTTCCAGGAGGTGAAGAAAAGTATGCTTGCCGAGGGATATCTCTCCACGAGGCTGTCGCATAGTTGTCCGAGCCGGAGCCGGTAGTTGTCGATCCCTATTGTGTCGAGGAGGGAGGCGTCGTTATGGCCTGCGATGATCACGAGGAGGTCGACAGAGTCGGGGAGCTCCTTATATCTTTTATACATGGCAGGACCAAATCTTTCCCTGTCGATGGCCACACTGCTGCCATTGCGGCCATAGTTGGAATATTTCATTCCGTGTTTCTTCGCAAACTTGTAGTGCCAGGTGTTTTCCACAGGTTCGCGGTGGTTTCTTACATAACTGTCGCCGAAAACAGCCATATGTTTCCCGGTCAGGGGGTCTGACTGGGCGAAAAGGAGAGAGCAGGAGGCCATAGCCAGTAGTGTGAGTATCAGATTTCGCATGATGATTGGTTTTTAATTTCCGCAAAATTAAGGAATATACACCGGAATGCGGTGCCTTGTTTTTGTCAAAAAGGGATGTCTTGGATAAAGATTGTAGATAAGTTTTTCCAGATATGTCGTGTGTGGTGTATTATTTTTTTTAGAAAAAGATTAAATTTGCGTTGTGAAAACCTAATTCGGTTCTCTGAAGGACATAATAAGTCGCCATGCGTGTCGGGTAAGTACTGAACTGGAAATGTAGCACAATGCGTAGGGTGGCTTAAACTTCCCATGAAAGGGGGAGATATGACCCAATGAGACCTTTTTGCATGAAATCAAACCAAATGTGAATTTTCTCTGCTTGCCTCATTATGATATATTTGGCAAATTTGCAGAAAAAACATAATGATACGAACCATGACTAACCCGACTCGGATTATTCGCAGAAACACCGGATTGTTTCTCGCGGCTTTCACGCTGCTTCCCGGCATCTCTTTTGCCGCGGAGAGGGCCTCAGTTGTTTCCAGGACTGAAGTGCCTCTCAACTGCGACTGGAAATTCCGCCTTAATGCTCCCTCAAATTCTTATTTAACTGATATCGATGATTCAGGATGGCAGATTGTCTCTGTGCCCCATGACTTCCAGATACATCAGGAATGGGTGGAGCCGTCGCCCGACGAGCGTCCCGACACCGACAACCCGATGGCTAATATCAAGAGCCGTCTGAGTGCCCGTGCTTTCAAGGAGATGGGCACAGGATGGTATCGGAAGGAATTTACTCCATCTGAGGAATGGAAGGGGAAGAGGGTGCTTCTCGACTTTGAGGGTATCCTTCTTGTCGGCGATGTGTATCTCAACGGAGAGAAAATCGGCGGCACGGATTACGGTTACCTCGGCTTTGAGGTGGATGTGACCGACAAGCTCAGGTATGGCCAGCCCAATGTGATAGCCGTGAAAGCTGATACGGGGCGTCCGGAGAATTCCCGGTGGTACACCGGTGCCGGACTTTACCGCGACGTGAAGTTTGTGGTGACTGATCCCGAACAGTATTTCGTACGGCACCCATTTTCGATCACCACTCCTGTGGTGTCGCCTGAGAGGTCGTCGGTGGTCATCGATGCCGAGATTGCCGATTTTGTGAAGAACGACAGTGTGCGTGTGGGAATTGAGATCATTGATCCATCCGGCACAAGTGTCTATTCGTCTAAAAACACTATTTGGAGAAACCATAAGCAGCCTGTCAGGGAGATACGCCTTGACAGCGTAACGATCGCCGGCGCCCGTCTCTGGGATACGGACAATCCGAATCTATATACGATGGTTGCCACCCTTTATCGTCCTGACGGAAGTGTGGCCGACAAGATGGAGGAGCGTTTCGGCATAAGAAAGCTCGAATTCTCTCCCGAGTATGGATTCAAGTTAAACGGAAAGAAAGTGCTGCTTAAGGGTATCGCCAATCATCACACGCTCGGAGCGCTTGGAGCGGCAGCTTATCCCAGAGCTATGGAGAAGCGTATACAGCTTCTCAAGGATTTTGGATTCAACCATATCCGTACGTCGCACAATCCTTATAGTGAGTCTTTGCTTGATCTCTGTGATGAATACGGCATCCTTGTTGTAGATGAACTTTATGACAAATGGACGACGCAGTTCGCCGGCGGACGCAACGAATGGACTGATCAGTGGCAGAAGGATGTGCCTGAATGGGTGAGACGAGACCGCAACCATCCGTCGGTGGTGTTCTGGAGCCTTGGCAATGAGCTCCAGCTTATACCGGATCTCCCTTATAATGACTGGGGCGTTACTCCTTACAAATTGCAAAAGCAGCTCCTCAACCGTTATGATACTACGCGTCCCGTCACTGTGGCCATGCATCCGCGTGGAAGAAATGAGAAGACCGACAGCCTTCCCGCACCATTAGTGATGGAGACTGACATAGCTGCCTACAACTACAGATATATGTATTTCCCCGGCGATTCGCGCCGTTTCCCCTGGATGATGTTCTATCAGAGTGAGGCAAATACCTCCAACATGGGTCCTAATTTCTTCGAGATGGATCTTGACAAGGTTCTCGGTCTTGCTTACTGGGGTATGATCGACTATCTCGGTGAGTCGAATGGTTGGCCGGCCAAAGGATGGACGCAGGGAGTGTTCGACATATCTCTCGAACCGAAGCCCAATGCTTATTTCCTCAAGAGTTTCTTCAAACCCGATGAACCACTGGTGAGGATAGGTATCATTGACGATGAGAACAGTCTTATATGGAACGATGTGCAGGTGGGCACCAAGAAATTCTCATCTCATTGGAACCGCAAGGAGGAATCGAAAGTGTCTCTCTACACTTTTACAAACGCTGATGAGGTGGAACTTCTTGTCAACGGAAAAAGTCTTGGACGCAGGGAGAACAATGTGGGCAATCCGAAGGAGCGCAACAGGATATTCTGGAAAGACGTGCCTTACGTGAAAGGAAGTATCGAAGCTCGTGCCTACAGGAAGGGTGAGAACAGACCTTTGACCGTGCATAATGTGGAGACTGCCGGTAAAGCGGTAAGGCTCGCTGCCGAGACCGATAACCCGGACTGGAAGGCCGACGGTGTGGATCTCCAGCATATACGTATCAACGCCCTTGATTCTAAAAATCGCCGCGACTACGGAGCTTCCTCAAAAGTTAGCTTCAAGGTTGATGGGCCTGCGGAGATAGCTGGTGTCATCAACGGCGACATGACAAGCGGCGAGCTGACAGTGGGTGATTCGAGAAGTCTCTACAACGGCAGTTGCGTCGTCATACTCCGTTCGACGGGTGAACCCGGACAGGTGACGCTTACCGCTTCTGCCGGAAATGGGCTGAAACCTGTGAAAGTACGGATGAATACGAAATAAGACAAACACCAGACACATCATAAATTGAAATCATGTCATGAAAAGATTTGCATTCAAGATGTTTCTCAAACCAGGTTTTGAGAAAGAGTATGAGAAGCGCCATGCAGCATTGTGGCCTGAGCTCAGAAAACAGATCTCCGAAAGCGGAGTGAAAAACTATTCCATTTATTGGGATAAGGACACCAATATCCTTTTCGGGTATCAGGAAGTTGAGGGTGAGGCCAACTCGCAGGATGCCGAGGCTGCCGATGAGATCACCCGCAAATGGTGGGATTATATGGCCGACATAATGGAGGTCAATCCCGACAATTCTCCTGTCACTGTCCCCATTCAGGAGGTGTTCCACCTCGACTGATCATCTCACCCCTCCGGCAAGCTGCCTGACAGAGCTTGCCGGAGGGGTTTCTGTTGATATTTTCTACTCTGCCTCCATTGCAGGGTTGCGATTTTTATGGTGTGTTTTTGAATCAAAATAGGGTTAAATTTTTCTCATCATATGGGTTGTGAATTTTATTTATCCCTATCAGATTTGAATTGAAACAGATAATTCAGAGGTATTTGTCAATTTTGCCGATGAAAAAGGGAGGCGATTCTCCTTCATGAAAAACTAATCTGACTGATAATGTTCAAACCCTACACATTCACGGCGAGAGCCTTATTTGTAATCGCGCTTTTCGGAGCGCTTGCGTCTGACTCATTCGCTCAGACATATAAGTTTGATTTTTCCTCAGGCCGCAAGGCGAAGGAGGGATATGTAAAGGTTGACAGTGGCACTCGCTATTCCGATGCGCAGGGCTACGGATATGATTTCGTGACTCCGGAGATGGTAGGTCCGGATACCCCGTTCTTCTTTTCCGTGGCGGTGCCTGATGGCAATTATAAGGTGACTGTAGATCTCGGAAGCGACCGTTATGCGGCTGAGACGACTGTCAGAGGTGAGTCGCGACGCCTTTTCGTCGAGAATCTTCCGACGCGTAAAGGAGAGTCTGTTAAGAAGAGTTTCATAGTCAATAAGCGTGACAGTTTGATCTCAGGGAATGAGAAAGTGGCTGTGAAGACCAACGAACGCCGCAAGCTGAACTGGGACAACAAACTGACCATCGAGGTTAACGGTGAGCGTCCCGCGGTGCGTTCCATAGTGATTGAGAGAGATGATGATGTGCCCACGGTCTTTCTTTGCGGCAACTCAACGGTAGTTGACAACGACTGTGAGCCTTATACAAGCTGGGGACAGATGATAACTGCGTTTTTCAACGAAAATGTGGCAATCGCAAATTATGCTGAGTCAGGTCTGGCGGCCGACACATTTATCGGACAGCGTCGCCTGAAGAAGGCGTTGTCTCAGATGAAACCGGGTGATTATCTGCTGGTTGAATTCGCCCATAATGACCAGAAACAGAAAGGTCCCGGAAAAGGCTCGCATTATTCTTTCGCATATTTTATGAAGCAGTTCATCGACCAGGCACGTGCGAAAGGTGCTACTCCGGTGTTCCTCACTCCAACGAGAAGGAGATTTTTCGACAAGGAAGGAAAGATGACCGATACGCATCTTGACTTTCCTGATGTTGTCAGGGAGATTGCCCGCAGGGAGAAAATTTCGCTTATCGACCTCCAGGACATGACCGGGGTGCTTTATGAGACACTTGGGCCGGAAGATTCAAAGAAGCTTTTCGTGCATTATCCGGCCAATACATATAAGAACCAGCCAAAGGAATTGAAAGACAATACACATTTCAGCACTTATGGAGCCTATGAGGTGGCCAAATGTGTGCTGGAGGGTATGCGTTATATCGGGCTGCCTGTGGTTAAGGAGATACGTCCTGAGTATCAAGTCGGATTTTCTCCGATAGCTCCCGATTCTTTTGAATCGTTCAAATGGGTGCTTTCCCCGTTTGAGGTTGTCGACAAACCTGACGGTAACTGACCCATAATATGCTGTATGAATTGAAAAAATAAAATCGAATCTATAGATAGTCATGAAAACGAGATATATGTTTCTGGCTTTTGCTGTAGCGGTCTGCGTCCTTGGCGATGCCATGGCTCAGAATAAGGTGGCAGGGCCGATGAAAGATGTCAATGGAGTGATAGATAACACGCTCGACAGCCTCAACATAGCGAAGACAGCGCGTCCTGTGGCCGGCAGCACTCGCAAGGGCGATAATCCCGTGCTTTTCCTTGTTGGTAATTCCACGATGCGCACCGGCACGCGCGGCAACGGCGACAACGGACAGTGGGGATGGGGATATTTCATGAACGAGTATTTTGACCCGGAAAAGATTACGGTTGAGAATCATGCGCTTGGCGGCACAAGTAGCCGCACATTCTACAACCGTCTATGGCCTGATGTGCTGAAAGGCGTCAGGAAGGGCGACTGGGTGATAATAGAACTCGGCCACAATGACAACGGGTCCTATGACGAGGGTCGTGCCCGCGCTTCTATACCTGGCATAGGCAAGGATTCCCTTCAGGTAGTGATAAAGGAGACTGGCGCGCATGAGACCGTATACACCTATGGGGAGTATATGCGCAGGTTCATCAAGGACGTTAAGGCGAAAGGTGCGCATCCGATACTTATGTCGCTTACTCCGCGTAATGCCTGGGAAGATGAGGATAGCACTGTAATCAAGCGGTCGAACAAGACTTTCGGACTGTGGGCAAAACAGGTGGCAAAAAAGATGAAGGTGCCCTTTATCGACCTCAATGAGATCACTGCCCGCAAATTCGAACGTTTCGGCAAAGAGAAGGTGAAATATCATTTCTATCTTGACAGGATACATACGAGCGAGTTTGGCGCGAGGGTAAATGTGGAGTCTGCCGTAGAGGGGATAAGGAACTACAAGGGCCTTCCACTCCGCGAGATGTTGCTCCCGGAGGTCAAGGATACCGTTTCCGGCTCCTCCCGTATCGAGGGAAAGCCTATTGTATTTACTATCGGCGACAGCACGGTGAAGAATAAAGATCAGGAAGATGATGGAATGTGGGGCTGGGGATCAGTGCTGTCCGGTCTTTTCAAGGATGGCGAGATTGTTGTCGAGAACCATGCATTCCCGGGACGCAGTGCCCGTACGTTCCTCGATGAGGGGCGTTGGCAAAAGGTTTACGATGCTCTTCAGCCGGGTGATTTTGTGTTGATGCAGTTTGGCCACAACGATGCCGGTGATATTAATACGGGAAAGGCGAGGGCTGAACTCCCTGGATCCGGCGATGAGAGCAAGGTGTTCAGGATGGAAAAGACAGGTCGCAACCAGGTGATCTATACTTTCGGATGGTATCTCCGTAAATTCATACTTGATTGCAAGGAGAAAGGAGCCATACCTGTAGTGATCAGTCATACGCCACGCAATAAGTTTGACAATGGGGTCATAGAGAGCAATAAGGATTCCTTCGGTAAATGGACAAAGGAAGTGGCCGAAAGGATGGGCGTGGCCTTTATCGATCTGAATGCCATATCGGGCCAGAAACTTCAGAAGATAGCTGACGAGAAAGGGCTGAAAGAAGTGACGTCGTTCTATTGCAAAGACCACACGCATTTCTGCAAGAAAGGTGCTCTTCTAAATGCCGCAGGCATTGCCGAGTCGCTGCGCGAGCAGAATCATCCGCTCGCCGGATATCTTAAATAAGGTATTTTCTAATATATAGAATCTAAACTTGAAAAATTCGTTGCGCTATGCTAAGGAATCACAGATTTTCAACAGGATTTCTGATCGGGCTTATAATCATGCTTTGCGTTGTGGCCGCTCCATCCGCGGCCATGCCGCAGGGCCGGATCACGATGACCCCCCTGTCGACACTGCCCAAGATACCATCGCGAGAGGTTACATTCACAATGCGCGACAGTGAGGGCTATATGTGGTATGGGTGCAATGGCATTGTCGGAAGAGACGATGGTTATAATGTGGTCGCGTTTCCGATTGATGGTGCAAGCCATATAAACGAGATGGCAGAGGACTCCGCCGGCAGGATCTGGATCGGGGCTGACAATGGCTGTCATATCATTGACAAAACTGACTATACTGTCAAGAAACTTGATGATGGTAAGATTGGCGATTCAGAAGTCAGTATCGTGCGCGCCACTTCCGACGGATCCGTATGGCTTTCTACGAAAGGGGAGCTTCATAGATATGCCGGAAATTTGAAATGGGGGGGGCATTATAATACAATAGACCGCAGCGGCAATCCCACTACAGTGTCGGGTTTTGTCGAGTCGAGGAACGGGGATATCCTCATCACTACTTTCAGCCGTGGTGTGTATCGTTATGATATTAAGGGAGACCGTTTCTACATGTATTCACCCATTGAACTGAATGTATCGCTGGGCAAGATAATACAGGATCAGGCTAATGATTATTATTGGGTAAGTGACCATCAAGGCATGGTCTATAGGTTTGATCCTTCAGCGCCGGCCGGAACCCAGTTCAAGGAGAGCCTCAACCGCAACGAAGACGTCATAAATACGGGGCGCAGGGTCCGGACGATAGGGCAGGATAATGTATATGGTTTTCTGTGGATCACGACCCGGTCGGGCATAGCTGTTCTCCGTCCGGATGCTGATGGCTATCTGCATCCTGTTGAAAATATTGCCACTGATGAGTTTGAGGGAGCTCTTATCACGTCGTTGTGCATAGCTGACAATCGAATCTGGGTTTTCTGTTACGACAAACCTAACACCATACTTGATCTCAACGAGAATTCAATTGAGAACAACCGCCTTGAGGAGGTACGCACGCGCTATGGCGATTATCCTGTTATTGAGGAGATTTGTCCTGATCCTGATAGCAATCTGATCTGGATGATTCAATTGCGTAGCGGGTTGATCCTATATGACCGTACGACAGGAAAGATCTCCGATTGCGACCGCCGCGAGCTTGTTGGAAAGCGTCTGCATCAGGCCCAGGAGATCGCACCCTCGGGATACCTGAAAGGAATATGGTCTACACAGAAGGGTAGTCTGAAGATATATGGGATTGCACATGATCAGGCTATGAATATAAATGTGGTTGATTCGGTAAGCCTTGCAGGACTTGTATCATCAGCAGCAAGGGTCACGAGGCTGTATGAGTCAGTTCATGGCAAGCTGTGGATCGGTACTACAGAGGGCCTATTCCGTTACGATCTTCGCACCGGAAGGTTTGACCAGAAAATCAAGGGCATTAAAAACGCGAACGGCTTTGTTAAGAAAGGAAAGACCCTATGGGTGATTGACAACAATGGACTCTATGCCGTGACCGACGGTCAACAACCGAAACGTCATTCCGTGCATGAGGCATTCACTGCCATGACTGTGGCGCCCGACGCCCGAATATGGCTCGGAACTAAGTCTGGACGTCTGTTGATGTTTAATCCTAAGGAAGGGTACACTAAAGATTACACTTCGGAACTTCAGCATAAGGGGAATGAGATAAAACAGCTTTATGTCGATAAGTTCGGTCATGTATGGGTTATTACAGATCAACTTGTGACACAGTTCAATCCCCGCAACAGGACGCATCATGACTATGAAGCAGGATATAAAGACAAACTCAACGCATATATGTCGAGTTGCAATTTCATCACCAGAGATGAGGAGATTGTTGTCGGAGGAATTGGAGGTCTGGCTATTTTCACCCCCTCCAACCGTCTTGACGTGGAAATTGAGGAACCATCGACAAAAGTGACTGAAGTCCGGATCGACGGCAGGTCGACAATCTCAGACTATGCCGGCAGTTTCGACAACGGCAGGCTTATACTTAACCCTGACTCGCGCAACATTGAGATATTCTTCTCTACTCTTGACCAGTCGAATGCCAGAAACGAGCGGTTCGCCTACAGGATCAAAGGTGTCGACAAAGATTGGAATTACACACAGCCTGGTGAGAACAGGGCGTTTTATAATTCCATACCTTCCGGAAGGTGGCAGCTTGAGGTTAGAGCCTGCGACGAGAACAATTATTGGAGCGGCAAGGTTAACGTACTTGAGATCGACAGCAAGACACCCTTTTATGCTTCGTGGTGGGCTATCCTGATATATGTGGCGCTTGCTGTGGCGATTCTTGCCTATGCGCTCTATCAGTATTCCCGCTATGTAAATAAGGAGAACGAGAAGATGTGGACAGACAGCAAGGAGATGGTCAAGATGAGGGAGTATCTTCAGAGCCCCGTGACGTTGCCTCAGGAGGAATTCCGTGAACTCGACCGAGTTCTTCTCGAAAAAGCTACGAAAGTGGTTGAGGCAAACATATCAGCTCCCGATTTCGGAGTTGTCGACCTTGCCTCAGGTGTCAACATGTCGAAGTCTTCCCTTGCGCGGAAATTGAAAGCGATAACCGGAAAGACACCTCTCGATTTTATTCGTCAGATAAAGATGCAGCATGCATGCCGACTTCTTGAATCACAAAACCACACTGTGGCAGAGGTTGCAGATATGGTAGGATTTGAAGACCGCCGCTATTTCACCACGAGTTTCAAGAAGGAAGTGGGAGTGACGCCGAGCGCCTATGTAAAGGGTGAACGCGCTTCTTCTTCCGATGTGCCGGGTAATTCATCGGATGAAACTGATGAAAAAAACGATAGCCTTGAATCGTGACACTCGTTAGGATAATGTGTGTATAATATGGTTTAAAGAGGCTTAAAAATCCGGATTTTTAGTGGTTTGAGTCATTTTTAACCCATGTTGACATAAATTTCACAACATAATTTCACATAGTTTTAGCAATTTTGCGACATGTAACCTTAAATGGTGAAGATTTTACAATACCAAAAAATGAACCATATGAGAAAAACGAGTTGACCTTATCAGTCGATAGGCCGGAATGCCAGACATAATCGCGACATCTGTCTGCATTGTTCCACAACTGTCCGGCCCACCACTGTGAACCGAGAACTAACCAAATATTTAACTAACACTTTTAACATGAATCACTTCAAGCGAAATGAAAAGAGATTCGCGGGTTTCCGCAGTCTTTTTCTGGTAGCCCTGATGACCTTGTTCGGAATCACGGCTCACGCACAGGGCATCACTGTAAAAGGCACAGTGATCGATGCTCAGGGAGAACCCTTGATCGGCGCCAGTGTCCTGGTCAAAGGCACCACCAATGGTGGTGCGACCGACATTGACGGAAACTTTCACCTTCAACATGTGGCCAAAGACGCTGTCTTGGTCTTCAGTTATGTGGGTTATGAGCCCCAGGAAATAAATGTAAATGGACAGACAACTATCAACGTCACGCTCAAAGAGACTTCAGATACACTCGAGGAGCTTGTCGTTGTAGGTTATGGTGTTCAGAAGAAAAGCGATGTCACGGGTGCCATATCCTCTGTCAGCGCGAAAGATCTTCAGTCACGACCTGTGACGAATGCCTTCGAAGCCCTTCAGGGTAAAGCTGCCGGTGTCGACATAACAACAAGTGAGCGTCCCGGTACGATCGGCGATATCCGCATCCGTGGTGAGCGTTCGCTGACAGCGTCCAATTCTCCTCTTTATGTAGTCGATGGGGTGCCTATTATGTCGGCGTCCGGTATTGAGACTCTCAACCCGCGTGATATAGAGAAAATTGACATCCTCAAGGATGCATCCGCAACCGCTATCTACGGTAGCCGTGGTGCCAACGGTGTCGTTATCGTAACGACAAAGACTGGTAAGGCAGGACAGTTCAGCCTTAACTACTCGGGTTCGGTGACGTGGCAGAATCTCGTTGATCGCAACAAGAATGTCAACGCTTCCGATTTCATCAACTATCGTCGTTGGGCAGCCTACAACTCGGATCCTGAGAAATATGCTGATCCGCGCAACCCGACCCGCGAGAGCGATGCCCTTCTTTTCGGCACAATAGATGATGCCACCGCCTATAATAACATCATGAACGGATGGAGCGGCGGCAGCTGGGATCCGTCAAGAGTAGAGGAATATGACTGGGTAGGCCAGGCTCTCCGCACTGGTTTCATTCAGGAGCACACGATCAGCGCTTCCGGTGGCACAGAGAAGATGAATGCTTTCGGTTCATTTGGATTCTTGAGCAACAAGGGTACACAGCAGGGACAGAAATACAATCGTTACACAGCCCGTGTAGGTGTCAATATCACACCTGTTAAATGGATGACGATCAGCATGTCGATGAATGCCTCACGCGAGGAGCAGGATTATGGTATGTCGCAGGCTTATGCACGTTCCTCGACGGGAGCTCCGACAGGTGTGTATCAGCTTTACAAGCAAAACTACAGTTGGGCTCGCCCGTTTGATGACAATGGCGACCGTATAAGATATCCCGGTGGTGACAATACCTCCTATAACCCAGTCGAGGAGTGGAGACACAATATCTCTAACCGTGAGACATATCGTGTGCTCGGTTCATTCTCTGCCACTCTTCATCTCGGTGAGATCTGGGCACCCTTGAAGGGCCTTGACTACAAATTCTCTTTCGGCCCCGACTACCGCAATTGGCGCCAGGGTGATTTTGTTGATGACGAATCGGCTTATAAATTCAGTGATGGTGGCAAGAACCAGGCCCGCTGGCAGCAACGCCGTGACTTCTCATGGACTCTTGACAATATGATCACCTACAACAACACATTTGCAGAGAAACACAATGTAGGTCTTACTCTTCTCCAGACCGCTTCCAAGTGGAACTTCGAGAACGCGTCTATGGCTATAAGCGGTCTTGAGCAGAATATGTATAAATGGAATGCCATGGGCTCTCTTCCTGTGACAGATGCAGACAACCAGGCAAGTATGAGCACAGGTTACACTGACCGTCAGCTTGAGTCTTATATGGTTCGTGTAAACTATGGCTATGATGATCGTTATTTGCTTACAGCTTCCGCACGTTGGGATGGAGCCTCTCAGCTTTCGAAGGGTCGTAAATGGGCTTTCTTCCCCTCAATGTCTCTCGGATGGAGAATCCAGCAAGAAAGCTTCCTTCGCGATGTCAACTGGCTATCGCAGTTGAAGATCCGTGCCGGTGTCGGTACGACAGGTAACTCTGCAATCAGTCCTTATTCCACACTTGGCAACATACAGAAAGTGCTTATACCTACCGCCGATGGCTATGGTACGGGTTATACAATGAATGACCCCGGGTATGTGAAAGACGCTATCGCAATGGCCAATCTTGAGGTGGGTTGGGAGAAAACAACTCAGTGGAACTTCGGTATAGACTACGGATTCCTCAATAACCGTATCAACGGTAGCCTCGAGGTATATTTCTCAAAGACAAAAGATCTTCTTCTCAATATGTCCGTTCCGACTGTAACAGGCTATTATTCCACAATCGCCAATATCGGTCGCACTTCAAATAAGGGTGTCGAACTGACAGTTAATGCAATACCTGTTGAAGTAAAGGATTTCACATGGAATACCACATTCAATATGGGCTGGCAGAAAGATAAGATCGAAGAGCTTTCCAACGGAAAGAACGATGACGTTGCAAACTCATGGTTTATCGGCGAGTCGATTGGCGTCTTCTATGGATATGAGGCAGACGGTCTTTGGCAGAACACTCCCGAGGATCTTGCTGAAATAGAGAAATGGAATGCAAATGGTGAGAAATTCTCCCCCGGTAAGGTAAAACCCAAAGACTTGAACGGTGATTATAAGATGGATGACAATGACCGCGTGATAATTGGAAACCGTCGTCCTACCATGACTGCAGGATGGTCGAATATCTTCAATTACAAGGGCATCGAACTCAGTTTCTCCCTTTATGGCCGTTTCAACTATATGGTTGAGCATCCTGCATATCTGTTTGGGTATGGTGTGCTCGGAGAGGCTCAGAACGACTTCTGGACTCCTGACAATACTGGCGCAAGATATCAGAAACCTATACTGACATCCGTGCAGGGAGGCAACTCTGACTCGTATGCATACGCTCATGGTTTCGAGAAAGCAAACTTCATACGTATGCGTAATATCTCTCTTGGTTACGTATTCCCTGAGAAGCTTATAGGCAAAGTTGCCAAGCATGTTAAAGTCTACGGTCAGGTCATCAACCCGTTCGATATCTATCAGTCGGTTGACGGTTTCGATCTCGACACCGGCAACACCTACTATAACCGCAGTTGGGTACTCGGCCTTGAACTTGGTTTCTAATCTCCAATAAACAAAGACAATCAAATGAAATTTTCAAGATATATTTCAGCCGGTCTTCTCGCAGCCACAGTCGCAGGATTCTCATCCTGCTCGAGCGACTTCCTTGACGAGAATTATACAACCGGTTTCTCAACACAGTATTTTGAGACCCCGGAAGGTCTCAAGGCACTCACTCTTTCCCTTTACGGTCATGTGCGTTGGTGGGGAGGCTATGAGAGCCAGGGCTACAACCAGCTCATGATGGGCACAGATGAATTCGGGATCGGCACAGATGGCTCAAACGAAATGTGGTTGACCTACGATGTGCGCATGGCTCCGACATGGGTTGGCGTCAACGGCAATACCGGAACAAACGCAGCTATCTGGGATGAGCTTTATTTCGGAATCGCCTCGGCTAATACAATCATTTCCAAGGCGGGGATGATTGATGACGAGAAAGTAAGGAACCAGTGTCTGGCCCATGCCTACTTCCTTCGTGGATTCAATTTCTATATGCTCACATCGCAGTACGGACGTTGTGTGCTGCAGACGGAACCTGCGGAAGGTGTGGTTCGTTCTTTTGAGGTGACTACTCCAGAGCAGTGCTGGAAACAGATTATCTCCGATCTGACTGAGGCTTATAATCTCTTCGATGGAGAGGATTACTCGATGGCAGGAAAGGGTGTGACCTGGACAAAGGCCACCGCAGCTCATTTCCTTGCTAAAGCTCTTCTTTTCGCCGCTTCCGAGCGCAATGACAGCTGGAACTCCTCACTGAAAACTGAATATCTCAACAAGGCTCTTGAGGCTGCCAATTATGCGATCTCCGCACGTTCTCTTGAGAAAGATGTAATTGATCTTTATGGCAACTGGACCGGTATCAACTGTGATATCGAGCAGAGTGACGAGATCCTGATGTCGCTTGCGCAGGATGAGAATTTCTATGGTCGCACAACAATGCGTAATCCGGGTGCCTTCTTCAATCCCCAGTTCTCCAACTTCGCCAACTCCACACTTGGTGGTATGCGCGGTTGCTTGACAGGAGGAAAGGATTTCCAGCGTTTCCGTCCTACGGAATATACTTACTCCGTTTTTGATAATGTCAATGACGCGCGTCTCTGGAAGTCTTTCGCTACTGTCTATGGAACGGCAGTCGAGTATGCCGGTGATGAAAAGACAGGAGCTCCGGCAGTACATATCGGAGATCCATCCGTTGTCTTCATCATTAATAAGAAGAATGATCATACCTATGACAAATTCAACTTCGGCTCGAAGCGTTATCAGACTGACGCCAATTTTGTTGACGAAGCCGGGCGACTTGCCGCAGGCGGTCGCGTGCAGGAGAGAAACGGGGAATCGACCTTTGGTAATGCCGGGCAACCGATCATTCATTCCTGGATCCTTTACAAAGACGGGAAGTATGTCGGCGATAAGTTCGGAAATCAGACAACTAATCCTTATCAGTCTCACGGTGCCAACATGTATTGCGGCATAAGCAAACATACGTGTGGATATTTGAATGCCTTTGCCGGCGACAACGGCTCGAGAGACGTGATCTTCGCCCGACTTGGTGAGACTTATCTGATACGCGCTGAAATCAAGGTGCGTCTCAATGATTATTCCGGTGCTAAATCCGATATCGATGCTTTGCGCCGTCGTGGCGCATGGCACGAGGGTGAGAACCGCAGCTATTATGTCGACGGTTGCTATGCGTCAGCAAGCGTTTGTCCTTATGTGACTGCGCGCGACAATAACGTTGCCGCTAACAATGGTTGGAATCTCGGCATGAACTCGTATTATCTGTCGAACCCTGATCTTGATGTCACCTACGCTTCTACCGAGAATGAGATGACCAACTGGACATGGGACAATCTTCCTGCTGAAGACGAGGAGATCCTCGCAAAGCTTGGAGTAAGCTCTCAGTTTGACAGAGCACTTAACTTTATCCTCAATGAGCAGACTCGTGAGCTCGCCGGAGAGTTCGTGCGTTGGGAGCACCTTTCTCGCACCATGACTCTTGAAAACCGTGCCAAGAAGCTCAATCCTGACGTGCTCAACTTCGATGCAAAAAAGCATTATCTCCGCCCGATTCCGCAGACGTTTATCGATGGTCTTCTCCATCCGGACGGCAGCAACCTCTCTCAAGAAGAGGCAGCTGCTTGGCAGAATCCCGGATATTGATATAGAGTTCAATAGAATCATAATTGTCTAAACAGAGGGAGGCATCAGCAATGCCGGTGCCTCCCTTATTATACCCTTTCCTCACACTTCCAACAGACCAACAACCGATTTATTTACATTCATATGAAGAGATTTATTCCAATTATGTGTGCTCTCGGGTTGAACGTAGTGCCTATGTCTGCACAAAGCGCGTACGACTATCAAAACATGCAGCTCGAGAAGCTCGGTAGGGGTGTGGTGGCTGTCAGAGAGAATCCCGATGAAGTCATCCTGAGCTGGCGTTATCTTGTCAGTGATCCCGAAAACCAGTCGTTCGATATTTATAGGGATGGCAAGAAGATTAACAAGACTCCTCTTGCAGGAGCGACATATTATAAAGACAAATTTAAGGCCGGGAAAGCGGCGAAATATGAGGTGAGACCTGTCATGGGTGGCGCCTCAGGATCGGCATCGGTGGCAGCCGATGCTCCCATGGGATATATAAATATCCCTCTTGACGTGCCTGAAAGGGGAGTGGAACCTTTCGGCAAGGAATACACCTATAATGCCAATGATGCATCTGTGGGCGATGTAGATGGTGATGGCGAATACGAGATTATTCTAAAATGGGATCCCACGGATTCCCACGACAATGCCCACGACGGTTTCACCGGACCTACTTATTTTGACTGTTATAAGCTTGACGGAACTAAGCTCTGGCGCATAGACCTGGGTGAGAACATACGTTCCGGGGCACACTATACTCAATTTCTCGTAGCCGACTTCGATGGCGACGGATGTGCTGAACTTATCTGCCGCACGGCAGACGGCACGCAGGACGGCACGGGAAAAGTGATCGGCGACCGACGTGCCGACTGGCGCAATCTCAAGGGACGCATCGTGGCCGGTCCGGAATATCTAACGGTTTTCAATGGCAAGACCGGCGAGGCAATGGCTACCGTAGACTATGTGCCCCCGCGTGGCGAGCTTAAGGACTGGGGTGACAGCTACGCCAACCGTAGCGACCGCTTTCTGGCAGCTGCCGCCTATCTCGACGGAAAACATCCGTCTGCCGTGATGTGCCGGGGTTATTACACTCGTTCCGTCCTTGCCGCATATGACTGGGACGGGAAGGAGCTGAAGCTCCGCTGGGTGTTTGATTCCGATACCCCCGGCAATGAAGCCTATGCCGGACAAGGGAACCATAATCTCCGTGTCGCGGATGTCGACAAGGATGGATGTGATGAGATCATTTACGGACAGATGGCTGTCGATAATGACGGAAAGGGACTTTATTCAACCGGGATGTATCATGGCGATGCTATCCATCTCATCTCCGACATAAATAATGAGAAGTATTACGTATGGGGTTGCCATGAGAATAAGAAAGATGGCACTTCGCTGCGCGATGCCGCCACAGGTGAGATCATCTTCCAGTTCAAAAGCGATAAGGATATAGGCAGATGCATGGCTGCGGACATAGATCCAACCCATGAGGGGGTGGAGGTCTGGTCGCCAAACACCGGGGGTGTGCGCGATTTCAAGGGTAACCTTATTTCTCCCGCCGAGAAATTCCAGAACGAGATATCTGCAGGTGTGCCTGTCAACTTTGTCGTGTGGTGGGACGGGGATCTTCTCCGGGAGATGCTTGATAAGAATATGGTCAGCAAGTATAACTGGCAGACCGGCTCTTGCGAACCTCTGCTCGAGATGGAAGGATGTATGTGGAACAACGGCACCAAGGCAAATCCCGCCGTGTCGGCCGATATACTTGGCGATTGGCGTGAAGAGGTGGTGATGCGTACGGCTGACAATCGCAATCTCCGTATTTATGTCACTCCTTATGCAACGAATTACAGGTTTCCTTCCCTTATGGAGGATCCTGTCTATCGCATGAGCGTGGCCAACGAGAACATCGCCTACAATCAGCCTCCGGAACTTGGGTTCTATTTCGGACCTGACATGAAAGTCAAGAGATTCCCGTTTCAGAAAAAATAAACCGCAATAAATGTAAAAGAGAATGATGTGGAAAGGTATTATTCCTATACATTCATTATCTTTGCAGCTAAATCGAACAGACATGAAAACATATCATTTGGCAGTTGACCTTGGCGCCACGAGTGGACGTACTATCCTTGCGGCATATGATGGCTCGAAGGTTGATATGGAGGAACTGACACGGTTCAAACACCCGATGCTTCCCATCGCCGGCCATGTATTCTGGAATCTCCCTGAGCTTTACAATCAGGTGCTCGAGGGGATAAAGGCTGCAGTGGCACGACTTAAACCGACAGGGGAGAAGCTATCCTCGATCGGTATCGACACATGGGGCTGCGACGTGGCCTATTTCAATGCCGACGGCACTTTGTGCGGGTTGCCTTACTGCTACCGCGACAGCCATACCGACGGCGCCATAGAGAGATTTGCCGAGAAAGTCGGACTTGACGACGTGTATGCTCTCACCGGCATACAGTTCATGAATTTCAATACGCTTTTCCAGCTTGACACTATCAGACGCAACTCTCCCGAGGTGCTTGACCATGCCGATAGGATTCTTTTCATTCCTGATGCATTGTCGTATATGCTTACCGGCAATGCAGTAACGGAATATACTGTGGCTTCGACGTCGCAGATTCTCAATCCTAAGACGGGCGATCTTGACACGAAGCTTCTCGAGGCTGTAGGGCTCGGGCGTGAAAAATTCGGCCCTATGGTGCAGCCAGGTGCGGAGATCGGACGCCTCACGCGTCAGGTGAGAGAGTATACCGGTGCGGGTGATATTCCCGTGATTGCCGTGGCGGGACACGATACAGCCTCGGCTGTGATAGCCATTCCTACCCCCGACAAAGATTACGCTTATCTGAGTTGCGGCACGTGGAGCCTGATGGGTATCGAGACTCCTGACGCCATCATCACCCCTGAAAGTCGCAAATATAACTTTACCAATGAGGGTGGAATCGACGGCACAACCCGTTTCCTTAAAAACATATGCGGCATGTGGATTTTCGAGCAGTGCCGTCCCGAGTTCAAAGATGCCCCTGAAGATATCGGGGAGCTGGTGGCACTCTGCGAGAAATCGGATTGTGAAAGTATCATAAATCCAGACGATCCGCGTTTCGCACATCCTGAGAGCATGACGGAAGCCATAAGGGAATATTGCCGTGAATCAGGACAGGCGGAACCCGCCTCGACAGCCGATTTCGTACGTGTGGCGTTCCGGAGTCTTGCCAAGCGCTACGGCACGGTCGTGGGCTGGCTCCGTGAGATGTCGCCCGTTGAGATCAAACGACTTCACGTGATAGGGGGAGGCTCGCGCAATGGCTATCTGATGCAGTATGCGGCCGATGAGCTTGGCATTCCGGTTGTGGCCGGTCCTACTGAATCGACGGCGCTCGGAAATGTACTCGTTCAGCTTAAGGCCTGCGGAAAGATCGGTTCGCTGAACGATATGCGCCGCGTCTCCGTCAATTCCACTGAAACGAAAACTTATCAACCTAAATAAAACCATACGACAATGAACGACGAGAAAATCAGACAGGCTTATGAAATAGCCAAAGAGAGATATGCCGCTATCGGCGTGGATACGGACAAGGTGCTTCAGCAGATGCAGGACTTCCATCTGAGCATGCACTGCTGGCAGGCCGATGATGTGGCCGGATTCGAGCAGCATGAGGGCGGCCTTACCGGCGGCATACAGGTGAACGGCAACTATCCCGGCAAAGCACGCAACATCGACGAACTCCGCGCCGACATACTTTACGCCATGAGCCTCATACCAGGCAAGCACCGTCTTAATCTCCACGAGATTTATGGCGATTTCAAGGGGAAAGTGGTTGACCGCGACGAAGTGACTCCCGAGTATTTCGAAAGTTGGATAGAGTGGGGAAAGGCTAACGGTGTGAAGCTCGATTTCAACTCCACATCCTTCTCTCACCCGAAAAGCGGCGATCTCTCGCTTGCCAATCCCGACAAGGGTATCCGCGATTTCTGGATTGAGCACAGCAAACGCTGCCGTGCCATCTCGCAGGCTATCGGCGAAGCCCAGCAGGATCCCTGTATCATGAATACCTGGGTGCACGACGGATCAAAGGATATCACTGTGAACCGTTATCTCTACCGCGAGCTTCTCAAAGACTCGCTCGACCAGATTTTTGAGCATAAATACGATTGGATGAAAGACTGCGTGGAGTCGAAGGTGTTCGGTATCGGTCTTGAGAGCTACACTGTAGGCTCAAACGATTTCTATACAGCCTATGCCTCCAAAAACGACATGATGATCACTCTCGACACAGGCCACTTCCATCCCACTGAGAGCGTTGCCGACAAGGTGTCAGCCATGCTGCTCTTCGTCCCCGAGCTCATGCTCCACGTATCTCGTCCGATCCGCTGGGACTCCGACCATGTCACCATCATGGACGATCCCACACTCGACCTTTTCAGCGAGATTGTACGCGCAGGGGCTCTCAACCGCGTACACTACGGGCTGGATTATTTCGATGGCACACTCAATCGTATAGGTGCATATGTCATCGGTTCGCGCGCTGCACAGAAATGCATGCTCCGCGCTCTTCTCGAGCCCACCGGCAAGCTTCGTGAATATGAACTTTCCGACCGCAAGTTCCAGCGCCTCGCGCTTCTCGAGGAGTGCAAGAATCTCCCTTGGAACGCAGTCTACGACATGTTCTGCCTCAAGAACAACGTGCCTGTGGGAGAGAGCTATATCGCCGAGGTTGAGAAATATGAGAAAGACGTGACATCCAAGCGATAAACAATGACAAGCACCGGAGTCATGCCGCCCGCGCGGCATCGGCCCCGGTGCTTTCACATACCTGCATCATATGGACATAATAATAGGCCTGCTCATAATAGCGATCGGCGCGTTCTGCCAGTCGAGTTGCTACGTGCCCATCAACAAAATCCGAGGATGGAGTTGGGAAAGTTACTGGATTGTGCAGGGCGTATTCGCATGGCTCGTTCTTCCTTTCCTGGGAGCCCTCCTCGCCGTGCCACAGGGGCATAGTCTCTGTGAACTTTTCACTGCCTCAGACTCTTTCAACGTGTGGATGACGATCCTCTTTGGAGTTCTTTGGGGAATCGGCGGTCTGACTTTCGGACTCTCCATGAGGTATCTTGGAGTTGCCCTTGGCCAGTCGATAGCACTTGGCACATGTGCCGGACTCGGCACGATAATGGGCCCCGTTCTCCTGAATATTTTCTTTCCCGAGAACGACCCACTCTCCCAGCTCACTTTCGCCGTGATCCTTGGAGTTGTAGTCACGCTCATCGGTATCGCCATTATCGGCGTGGCCGGATCGATGAAGGCTAAGTCGATGAGCCCGGAGGAGCAGAAAAAGGCGGTAAAGGATTTCAATTTCCCGAAAGGTCTTGCCATCGCCCTTCTGTGCGGCTTCATGAGCGGATGCTTCAACGTAGGTCTGGAATTCGGAAGCGGTATCAATTTCGGAGAACTTACGCCTGACATGTATAAGACCCTCCCGGCGACATTCCTTGTCACGCTCGGCGGATTTGCCACCAACGCCGTTTATTGCTTCTATCAGAACGGCAAGAACAAGACGTGGGGTGATTATGGGAAGAAGGAGGTTTGGCTCAACAATCTTTTCTTCTGTCTGCTTGCCGGAGCATTGTGGTATAGCCAGTTCTTCGGACTTGCCCTCGGTAAAGGATTCCTCACGTCATCACCGACACTGATGACGCTATCGTTCTGCATCCTCATGGCCCTCAATGTGGTCTTCTCCAATCTTTGGGGTATAATTCTCAAGGAGTGGAAGGGCTGCTCCAGGCAGACCATAGTTGTGCTCGTAATAGGCATCGTGGTGCTGATAGTGTCGTGTTTCCTTCCCCAATTACTCTGACCGGAAGGTGCATGTGTGAAAGGATTACTTATATTTATTAGGGCACGATTTGTCGTGCTGTTAAAGAACATAAAAATATCAATATAATGTCAATACTCGATAACAGACCTGAACTTGCCCGTGAGGTGGGTCAGGTGGCCGAGGCCGCCGGATATCTATGGCAGAAAGGCTGGGCCGAAAGAAACGGTGGCAACATAACAGTCAACATCACCGAACATGTGGATGACGAGATCCGCAATATGCCGGCGATAAGCGCACCCGTGGCCATAGGAGCCACCCTCCCCAACCTCAAAGGATGCTATTTCTATTGCAAAGGCACACAGAAACGCATGCGAGACCTCGCGCGATGGCCCATGCAGAATGGATCTGTGATCCGCATACTCGATGACTGCGCCCACTATGAGATCATTGCCGACGATTTGGTGAAACCCACATCCGAGCTTCCCTCGCATCTCTCCGTGCACAACTATCTTATCGGAAAAGGCTCGACATACAAGGCATCTGTCCATACCCATCCCATCGAACTTGTCGCCATGAGCCATAATCCGGAATTCCTGAAGAAGGATGTGCTCACAAAGCTTCTCTGGAGCATGATCCCCGAGACCAAGGCGTTTGCTCCCCGAGGTCTGGGCATTGTGCCATATATGCTTCCATCTTCTGTAGAACTTGCCGACGCTACCATCAAGGCCCTTGACGACAACTACGATGTGGTTATGTGGGAGAAGCACGGCGTCTTTGCTGTTGAGGAAGACGTGATGTCGGCTTTCGACCAGATCGATGTGCTCAACAAGAGCGCCAATATCTACATGTGTGCCCGCAGCATGGGCTTTGTGCCCGACGGCATGAGCGAGGCCCAGATGCAGGAGATCACAGACGTGTTCCATCTTCCCAAATAAACAGGCATGAACACAGCGAGACTCATGACCGCGGCCCTTGCCGCGGCTATAGCCCTGGCGTCATGCACCCAGAGGCAGGAGCAAGGGGGGGAGGAGGAGATCAATGACTCCACCACACCGCTGCATCTTCTGAAACCCGACTACAAGACACCTTACGGGGAACTTGACAAGGACTCCGTCAAAGCTGATGTCGACAGGATATTCGCGTATATCGATGAGGTGACTCCGGCCAAGATGACCGATGGCAAGGTCAACCAGGGCACATATCGTCTCACGAGTTATGAATGGGGCGTGATGTATGACGCTCTTCTGGATGCTGCCAGAATAACCGGCGATAAGCGTTACTCCGACTATGTCAGCGACCGGGTAGGTTTTCTGGCTAAAGCAGCTTCCGAGTTTAAGGGGGATCCAAAGGAGGATGGGCAGCTCCGTCAGGTGGTTGCCCCTGCCAATCTTGATGATGCGGGCGCGATGAGCGGTGCCTGGATGAGGGCACAGATGGCCGATTCCACCCTCAGCCTGCAGCCAATCATCGAGAATTACTGGAAGATTGTGGAGACGACTCCTATCAAGCTTGCCGACGGTACGATAGCTCGCAACCGTCCGCATCATTCTTCCGTATGGCTCGACGATATGTTCATGGCTCTCCCGTCGATGGCTGTGCGAAGCGTCTATGCCAATGATCCCGCACAGCTTGACAAGGCCGCCGACATAGCCGTCGGTTTCTTCAAGAGAATGTGGATGCCTGAGAAGAAGATCTTCCGCCACGGATATGTGGAGGGTAAGGACTTCCAGCCCTCATTCGCCTGGGGCCGTGCCAATGGCTGGGCAATATTGACAATGAGCCAGCTCCTCGACTATCTCCCGGAGAATCATCCCCGTCGCGCGGAGATTCTGAAGACTTTCCGGGAGCATGCGGCAGGTCTTGCGGAGCTTCAGGGCATCGACGGATTCTGGCATCAGCTTCTCGATCGCCAGGAGACGTATGAGGAAACGTCGGCCACGGCTATATTTGCCTATGCTCTGGCCCACGGTGTCAACGAAGGATGGCTTGATCCGGTCACTTTCGGGCCTGTGGCGCAGCTCGCCTGGGAAGCTGTGGCGTCGAAGATCAACGCGAGAGGTGAGGTGGAGGATGTCGTTGTGGGCACTGGCATGGGCTTTGATCCGGCCTTTTACGCCTATCGTCCCGTGAGCGTTAAAGCCGCACATGGCTATGGCCCCGCTATCTGGGCGGGTGCGGAGATGATACGCCTTCTCTCTACCCAATTCCCGCGGCAGAACGACAGTGCCGTACATTATTATAATGTTGATCCCGAGAACACTAACCCTCTGTTCTCTCTCGATGAGAACGGAAAGGCATTAACTGTGCTTCACTGATGAGAATACTTCCGATTCTGTTTTTAGGTGTCAGTCTGGGCGCAATGGCCCAGACCGATGCTTATATAAAGATTCACGACAGCCATAAGCGTCATCCGCGCGCCGTCGCGATAGAGTTTCCCGGCAATACTGAGTTCCCTGCCGACTATGATGCCATCTATGGTCATGGCGCGGTGCTCGAGAACCCATGGCTCGCTATACGTGTCTACATGGATTCACGTCAGAGCATCGACCTATATCTAAAGCATAACCCCGGCCTCGAACTCGACCGCACAGGTTTCTATTCCACAAAGGAGATGGTCGACAATGGTGATGGTTGCGATGTGCTCTGGGCCGGCAAATCGGTGGCCATGGGTTCTTTCCGTGGATTCAAGAATGGAGAGCCTGTGATCATTGACAGTGTGGCGGTCAGAGGGCAGCGTGTCATCGACGATCATACCGTCATGGTCTATGACAAGGACTGGATCTACAACGAGCACCCCATACAGATGACTCAGACTTATACTGCTGACCCGGCAAAGCGTGAGATTAATGTTGAGATCAAGCTCGACGGATACAAACCTGGAGATCTCTTTGCTACTGGTGTACAGAAGATTGAGAAGGATAACGTCGGTTTCATTCTCGATAAAGGTGTGGCTGCATCATGGGGAAACAATATCCCTGACAAGAACCATCCGGAATGGATCGAGACAGTAGGGCTCGGAATTAAGGTAAATCCTGAGAATATAGTCTCCGCCAAGGAGGATGACCTCAATTATCTGTTTATTCTACGTCCTGACCGCGACGGAAAAATATCCTATACTATCACGGCCTCAGGCCTGAGAGAGAAAGAGGGATTCAAGACATCGGCTTCATGGTTTGACTATGTAAGAAAGCTGAAATGAGACCGGATTTAATCTGAAACAGAAAATGGGATTGCCTGAAAGAGGCAATCCCATTTTCTGTTTCGACAGATAGCAAGGATCAACGGGATATCGATTTGCTTATGAGCCCTACAATCCAGAGGAGAAATATCGCCCCGACCACAGAGGTGATAAGGCTACCGATGATTCCTCCGGCCGTTATGCCTATTAATCCGAACAGCCAGCCGCCGAGCACTCCTCCTATGATACCGACTATGAGATTTACGATCACGCCGAAACCTCCGCCATGCATGAGTTTGCCGGCTACGAAACCGGCCAAGATGCCGATAAGAATGTACCAGATGAAATTCATAATCTTGAATGTTTTAGGAGCCAACTGTAGTAGACATCGCAATGTGGAAATCATTGATCGCCTTGTGATGCATCTCCAGCCGACTTGGTTTTATATCCAAAACGAATCAGTGTTGCAATTTGTTCATCCGGTCTAAAGCGTATTCTTCCGTGGAAGAAGTCCATGCATGGACGCGACCGCGTCTCAGCCCAGTTTGAATACTATGCGTTGAATGCCATCCTGATAGCGGCTGCTCGTGATCCGGAAAGTGCCGATATCACCTGTGGTGGCAACATGTGTGCCGGCACACAGGCATTCGTCATAATTTCCGACCTTAACTACTCTCACGGTTTCGGATGCGTTTTCCGGAAGTCTGCTGAGATCGAATCTGTCCATCGCCTCTTTCTGTGTTATGTATTCTTCGGTTACAGCCACATTCTCACGGATTATACTGTTGACATAATCCTCAAGACTCCTTAGGTCGGCGTCCGATAGAGGTGAGGGTAGATGGTAGTCGAGTTTCGATTTCTTCCTCTCCACATGTGCGCTGAAGGCCCTGCCGTGGCCGAATCTGCGCGCCATCTCCCCGTTGAGTATATGCTCGGCGGTGTGCATCGGGGGATACTCATCTTTGTTGTGGTCATTTATAAGGGGTTTCTGTTCATGTGATTCCATAGATGTATGTTTATTTATTTTTTTTGAGATAACGTAGAAATGCATAATGCTTTCTGTGGGAAAGGTAGCGGGGATCGCGCATGTTGCTGTAAGCCTCGCGTTCGAACGATATGTTATAATATGCTTTGGTAGAGAATCCATATTGCAGGATACGCACCATCCATTCAAGAAAATACAGTATATAGAAAGGAATATATAGGAGTTCCCTCATTTGCGAGGAATGTATGCTCTCGTGTCTTATCATGTCGCAGTCGAGTTCCCCTTTGGTGAAGAGTATACCGAAAAGGTTTATGGCGAGGAAATTCCTTCCGAATGGTATTATCTTGTTGTAGACGATTCTCATCAGTAGTGAAACGCACCGGGGATGGCTTTTGTTATCTGAGCATGGTGAAAAGAAGATAAGGGCTGACAAAAATTACTTTTCCTTATGAACAAAATCGACCTTCCGATTGTCATATATATAGAAAATCGTTTCATGATGTTAGGTTAGTTCGAAAAAGTATTATGGAAAAACAGAAAGCAGCTGATGTGAATCAGTTGCTTTTTTTGATAAGATCTATCTGAATATGAAAAATAACCCGTGATGAAATCTGCGATTCATCACGGGGATTGACTATTGGATAGATAAAAGAGAGGTTATGTCTGAATAAATATGTGGACATAGCCTCTCTTTTTTGATATGTTTCAGTTTTTAGCAAGAATACCCCCGATCTTAGAACGCCTTGATTGCGAAATCGGTGAGCCACAGCCATAGCGGGCAGAAACCCACGAAGAGGAGAACGGACAGTGTCAGCGAACTGGTGCCTGTGGCGACGTATGTGTCGTATTCGTCGGCGATGATGATTCCCGAGAATGCGGGGGGAAGAGCACCGGCCACTACGAGCATCTTAAGGTTTTCAGGATCCATCTTGAAGAGAAGACCAAGTACCAGAATGACCGCCGGCATCATCACCATCTTCATGATCGAGCCGAGAATAGCCTGCCAGTTGAGGGTGAAATGTATGGCAGACAGGGTAATGCCGGCTGAGAACACGGCCATGGATGCGTTTGCCTTGGCGATAAGGTCGAACGACGGGGATGCCCACTTTGGCCAGGGTATTCCTATCACAACCCAAACAACCGCAAGAATCGGAGCCCATGCCACAGGCTGGGCGAGCGCATGCAGTACGGGCTTCCATGCGCTTTCCTTTTTCGTGGAACCGGGCTGTTGCTTTTCAAGGGAAGCGTTCATCAGCGAGAGGCCGACTGGTATGCCTATTGCATTGACGACAATCCCGACAATTGCTACAACAAGCGCCACTGACGGGGATGTGCCGAAGATAGGTTCAAGCACTGCAAAGCCGAGGAATCCTATGGTAGGAGATCCGCTTATCAAGGCAGACACGGCAGCGTCGGCCCCGGTGTTTTTCTTGAAGCAATACCGGAAGACAAAATATACGGCCATGAAGCAGGCCATGATTCCTACTGTAGAAACCACGGTGAGCTTTATGTCGCGCACGAGCATCTCCCGGCTTGCCTGAACGATTGATACGAACAGAGCTGCAGGCAATGCATAGTCGAGTACTACCTTATTGAATTTCTTGGCGTCATCTCCGGTGAAGATTCCCTTCTTTCCGGATATATAGCCCGCGAGCATCACGACTATTATCGGGACGATGGCATAAAGTATGACATGTGAGAGATTCATAATTACATTGATTTATAATAGTGGAACAATCCGTGGTATTCACCTTCAGACACCCAACGCTGTGGCGTCCGAAGGTGAAAAAGTGTTATACGGTATAATCGATCAGCGGCGCCGGATTGAGGTATCCGATATGTCCGCTCTCCTTGCCGGCGTCGGCTGCAAGTTGCACATCTATGATAGCCGGTTTGCCTGAGGCTATGGCCTCCTCGAGTGCGCTCTTCAGCTCATCCGGGGTTGTGACGTAGTATCCTTTTGCTCCGAACACATCCCCCATCTTGTCGTATCTTGCCTCAAGATCAAGTGTAGTGGGAGCCGGGTCGTGCATGATATCCGGATCAGTGGATGGGTTCACTCCTATATTATTATATATGCCTCCGTTGTTGAATACGACCACGGTCACCGGAAGCTTGAATCGGCATATCGTGGCGAAATCCATACCCGAGAATCCGAATGCTGAATCGCCTTCAATTGCCACTACTTTTTTGCCCGTCGCTATCGCGGCACCCACACACGAGCCCATGCCCATTCCCATGATAGCCCATGTGGCACAATCCACTCTGTGGCGCGGAAGTTTCATGTCGATGCAGTCGCGGGTGTCATCGAGTGTGTTGGCCCCTTCATTGATAAGGATTATGTCTGGATTGGCCTCAAGCACAGGTTTCACGGCGCTGAGGGCGCTGAAATGGTTCATAGGCGAGGTCTTGGCGGCTTCGGCAAGCTTTGCGGCGAATCTTGCGTTCTTGATTTTGGTCTCAGCCTGAAGCGATGTGACCCATGACGGATCGGCATGGTTTTTCTTTCCTTCCATTGCCGCGAGGAGCGCGTCGAGCGAGAGTGAGATGTCTCCTACGACTGGGGCGGCTATAGGCACGTTGACGTCGATTTCAGTAGGCTCGACATCCATCTGGATGAATTTGATGTCGCGGTTCCATTTGCCACGTCCGAAAGACAGCATCCAGTTGAGGCGCGCGCCGATCACCAGGACGACATCCGATTTTTCCATTATGTCCGTGCGGCAGGAGAGGGCACTGTATTCTCCGTCATCAGGGAGGAGCCCCTTGGCCATCGACATGGGAAGATATGGTATGCCATAGGTCTCGACAAGTTTCTTGATCTTATCCTCCACGCATGCGTAGGCGGCCCCTTTCCCGAGAAGTATGGCCGGACGTTGCGCTCCCAGAAGAAGTTCGGCGGCTCTTGCCACAGCATCTGTGTTCGGGGTTACGGGAGAATAGATGTCAACAGGGGTATAGAAAAGTTTCTCAGCCTCCGATGCATCCATTATCTCTCCGAGAGCCGGTGTTGTCATGTCGATGTATACACCACCGGGACGCCCGCTGACCGCAGCCCTGTATGCTCTGGCCAGAGCGGAGGGGATGTCTTTGGCATGACTGCAACGGAGGGCGAGTTTAACGAGCGGTCGGGCGGTGTTTAGCTGATCGAGTTCCTCGTAGGTGCCCATTTTCATGTCGACCATGTCCGGATCAGTGGCGCCAGAGATCTGTATCATCGGATAACAGTTGACCGTAGCGTTGGCTGTGGCGGTAAGTCCGTTGAGGAATCCGAGAGATGAGACTGTGAGGAGTATGCCGGGACGCCGGGTGAGGAACCCGTGTGTTGCGGCGGCCATGCCCGCCTGCTGTTCGAAGCGGAAGCCCATGTATCTGACTCCGACTTTCTGCATGGCATATGCCGCTTCAGTGACGGGGATTCCTACAAGGCCATAGACATCGTCGAGTCCGAGATATTTAAGAGTCTTGGCAAGGATATACATCCCGGTGACTTGTTGGGGGAACGTGGGTTTATCAGGTGTAGTGTTTTTCATAACTGTAATGATTCTTTATAAGAATAAAGGCTTGCCGGGGGCTTAGTGTCCCGGCAAGCCTTCCGTGGTTTCAATATTTGTTTATTTGGATAGGGGAGCCGTAGTGCCGTTGGTCTTGAATTTTTCGATATCGTCTGCGGAATAACCAAGTTCGGTCAGTACTTCGTCGGTGTTTCCTCCAAGTTCCGGACACGGACCATAGGTCGGCTGGAAATTGGATATGGTGAATGGGCATCCAACCGTTACGAATTCCCCGATCTTGCCTCCCTGGTTGATCTTCACAAGCGTGTTGCCGTCGTAGAGTTCCGGTTGGCTCATCATTTCTTTTGTTGAGAGCACCGGAGCGCACGGCACTCCGTAGGGTGCGAGAAGCTTGACTATTTCGTATTTGTCTTTATCTACCGACCAGGCCTCCACTCTCTTGATAATCTCCGCTTTGTGACGGTCGCGTGCATCAGCGGTATTGAAATCCGGATTGGTGAGCCAGTCTTCGAAACCGAATGCCTTGCATGCGAGCTCGAAGTCTTTGGCGCCACGCTGGAAGATTATATAGCAGTAGGCATTTGGGTCTGTCTCCCATCCCTTGCATTTATAAGTCCATCCGAGCACTCCGCTTCCTTCGGTGTTACCGGAGCGAGGAACATAATCCGGGAATTTCTGGTCGGGATACTGGGGATACTGTGTCAGATATCCGATCCTGTCGAGAGTGAGCTGATCGCGTGTCTTGATACGGCAGAGATTAAGGCAGGCGTTGTGCATCGACTGATAGACATAGCTTCCTTCACCCGTGCGCTGGCGCTGCTGCAGGGCTGCGAGAAGACCTATGAGGAGGTGCATGCCGGTGTTGGAATCGCCGAGTGCGGCGCCACTCTGTGTCGGTATGTTGTATTCACCCTCATACCATCCTGTTGTGGTTGCGGCGCAGGCGGTAACCTGTGCGATAGGCTCATATGCCTTTAGATCTTTGTAGCGTGATGAGAGAGGGAAGCCCTTTATTGAGCCGTAGATGCATTTAGGATTGAGTTTGTGCACTTCCTCCCAGGAGAATCCCAGCTTGTCCATAGCCCCTGGGTGGAGGTTCTCCACAAATATATCGGCTTTCTCGATCAGTTTTGTGAGAATCGCTTTTCCGTCGGGAGTCTTGGCGTCGAGGGCGAGCGACTTCTTGTCGGAGTTTAGCTGCAGGAAATAGTAGCTCGGTTCATCGGGGTCGAACTGAAGTTCCTTTCTCGTGGCGTCGCCCACACCGGGGCGTTCTATCTTGATCACCTCCGCGCCGAGCCATGCAAGCATCTGGGTGCAGGAGGGACCTGACTGCACTTCCGTGAAATCAATAACTCTAATACCTTGAAGTGGTGCTGTGTTCATAATATATAAGATTTGGTTTATTTTTCGATATTGTCATTCATCGCAGCCTGCCGGTCGGCCGTAGAATTAAGTACGGAGAGCCGGCGTGGAGCGTTGAATGTTCAATAGTTTAACAATTTAAAAAATGAAAAGTTTGGATTGCATCCAATGAAGCGGGGCCCTGCATCCGATCGATGCAGGGCCCCGCTTCATTGGCTTTCGGAATCATTTCATCCTTTTGAGTATGTTGTAGCTTGGAAGCACTCCAAGCTCTCCGGCTTTCGAGAGATCGGCGAAAGCCTGATGTTTGTTGCCGGCCTGCAGATATGAGAGTCCGCGGTTGAAGAATGCTTCCCCGAATTCCGGATTTATCCTGACGGCTTCCGTGAAGCACTGCATCGCGGATGTGTAGTCGCCTATGGCATAATATATGTTGCCTTTGTTGAACCATGCGAACACCAGACGGGGATTGAGCGACAGGGCTTTGTCATAGTCGGCGATCACATCTTGCAGCACCGCGGCGGAAGCCTGGCGGTCGAAAGCCGCGAGAGCCTTGTTGTCGGCGCCATCACCGTTATTGTCGCGGGCGGATTTCTGATCGGCGATCGATTTCATGAACCTCACATAAGCCCTTGCCATATATGCCACGGTGAATTTGTCGTCGATGCCGATCACTTTATCAAGGTTTGCAAGCGCCTCGTCGTAGTTTTTGAGCATTGCCTGTGTCACTCCGAGCGCAAGCCTGTCGACAGGGCGCCCTTTGCCCGATGCGAGAAGCGATGTCAGGTCTTCGGCATAGTTGAAAAGGTCTTCGGCCGAGGAAGATACCGATGATAGTCCGGGAGAAAGATAAAATTGCCTCTTTATGAGACGTTGTTGGTTAAGGTCGTCAAGTTCCCTGAAATAATTTGACACAGTCTTTAGTGATGCCGGGGTGGGAGTGAATGTCAGGGCATACATGGGCTCCGGCTCTACCTGCACGTTACGATCCTGCACACGTCCTTTTATCCTCTCATTGTATGAGAGCTGAGTCTCTACGGCATCGGCCACTGTGACGAGCCGGTTGAATTTTTCCATAACTTCAATCTCCGACTCAGAATCATTCTCATCGCGGCTCTGGCGAGCGTCGTTGCTTTCCGCCGCGGCTATGGCAGGGCGGTCGAGCGGATTTTTTTCGGGGTTGGCCACGTATTTCTTCACCAGATCATCACCGTGATATGCAAGACGCATTGCCGACTTCATGTCTCCCATATTGCGCCGGCATTCAGCCATGGCATAATAGACGGGATAGAATCGTGGATATTTCCTTGCTATCGCCTCGAGGTCTTGGAGAGCCTCCTGGTTTTGTCCGCTCTCCATACGTATAAGCCCCCGGTTGTACATGGCGTGGAAATTTCCCGGATCAAGCGCAAGCACACCTGTCAGGTCTTCTTCGGCGCGGCTGAGGTCTTTCACCTCATATCTCAGAAGGGCTCGGTTGAAAAGCGCCGATGTGTTCTTCGGATCCAGGTCGAGGGCGTAGTTATAGTCGCTCATTGCTCCGAAAAAATCATCGGAGTTATATCTGATGAACGCGCGGTTGACATATAGGTCGGCCACATCCGGATGCAGATGTATGGCAGCGTCGAGATCCTGTCCGGCCTTTTCCCATTCCCGGCGTTTCCATTCGATCTCTGCTCTTAGCAGGAACGGATTAACGAGACTTTTTGACAGGGATATGGATTTGTCGAGATCGGCGAGGGCACTTACGGTGTCCTGGCGTGCGATATGAAGACGGGCGCGGGCTGTGTAGCCCTCCTCGAACGATGGATATTGTCGCAGGAGGGTCTGGAAAGTCGAGTCAGCTCCGTTGTAGTCCTTGCGCTGAGTCTGTGCGACTGCCTTGTAGAAAAGGAAATACTTGTCGAGCGGATTATATCCGAGTCCTATGTTGTAGTCGGCGATGGCCAGGGAGTCGTTGCCGAGGTTCTGCCTGGCGAAACCTCGGAGTTTGTATGCCTCCGACTTATATTTGTTTCTCTCTATTGCCAGCGAGCAATCTGCCTCGGCTCCTTTGAAGTCTTCGAGGTTGAGCTTGGCGAGAGCCCTGAAGAAATATGGGTCGGCGAGATATGGCTTGGCCTTGATGGCCTGATTGAAATATTGGATGGCGAGCATGTAGTCTTCCATCGACATCACGTTTCTGCCTATGCTCATGACCTGCTCAGCGTTGACCTGCGCGGAAGCCGTTGCCGGGATAAATGATGCGGCCGCAAGAAGCAACAGGGCTCTCAGCCATCTTCGGGATATTGGAAAAACCGGAATCTTCATGATTCGGCAAAATTAGTAAATAATTCGCATGTAGGAGGCAAAAAATGGCTATTGATTTGCCGATTCTCTCTTAAATTAAGCATATAAAGGTTTAAAAACGTTTTTATGTGGCATTTAAAGCCTGATTTTTGCGGTTGAATCGAAAAAATTTAGTAATTTTGCGCGGAAAAATCTGCGCGCATGCCTGGAAGCGTTTCCGGAATGCGTGTCTCCACGTGTTTGACTAAACAACAACATATGATCAACATAACATTTCCAGATGGCGGCGTGAAGCAGTTCGAGGCCGGCGTAACGCCCCTGCAGATAGCAGAAAGCATCAGTCCGCGTTTCGCGGCCGATGTGCTCGCAGCCAAGATAAACGGCCAGGATTGGGATATCTCCCGTCCTGTGGTTGAAGACGCCTCCATCGAACTTTTCAAATGGGATGATCCGGAGGGCAAGCATGCTTTCTGGCATTCATCGGCCCACCTTCTCGCTGAGGCTCTCCAGGAGCTGTATCCTGGCGTGAAGTTCGGCATCGGTCCCGCCATCGAGAATGGATTCTACTACGATATTGATCCGGGAGAGCATAAGATCACTTCCGAAGATTTCGCCAAGATAGAGAAGAAGATGCTTGAGCTCGTGGCCAAAAAGGAGGCCATCGTCAGGGCCGACATATCAAAGGCTGACGCTCTCAAGATGTTCGGCGACCGTGGCGAAACCTATAAGTGCGAGCTTATCAGTGAGCTTGAGGACGGTCATATCACCACCTATACGCAGGGCAATTTTACAGATCTCTGCCGCGGCCCGCATATCCCCACCACAGCTCCCATCAAGGCTGTGAAAATACTCTCGCTCGCCGGAGCTTACTGGCGTGGCGACGAGAAGAGGGGCCAGCTCGTGCGTGTCTACGGAATCACTTTCCCCAAGAAGAAGATGCTCGACGAATATCTCACGCTCCTTGAGGAGGCCAAGAAACGCGATCACCGTAAGCTCGGCAAGGAGATGGAGCTCTTCACATTCTCTTCGACAGTGGGTCAGGGACTTCCCCTCTGGCTCCCGAAGGGCGCCGCTCTCCGTGACCGTCTCGAGCAGTTCCTGCGCAAGATTCAGAAGAAATACGGATATCTGCAGGTCATCACTCCGCATATCGGCAACAAGACCCTATATGTCACCTCCGGTCACTGGGCTAAATATGGCAAGGATTCCTTCCAGCCTATCAAGACCCCGGAAGAGGGGGAGGAGTATATGCTCAAACCGATGAACTGCCCTCACCATTGCGAGATATACAAATCGAGCCCGCGCAGTTACAGGGATCTTCCCTTACGTCTTGCCGAGTTCGGTACTGTCTACCGCTATGAGCAGAGCGGTGAGCTCCATGGCCTTACCAGGGTAAGGGGATTCACGCAGGACGACGCGCATATTTTCTGCGCCGCCGACCAGATAAAGGGAGAGTTCCTGAAAGTCATGGATATCATCCTCTATATATTCAAGGCTCTTGACTTCCCCAACTTTGAAGCCCAGATTTCTCTCCGCGACCCTAATAACAAGGAGAAATACATCGGGTCTGACGAGAACTGGCATCTTGCGGAGAATGCCATAATTGAGGCATGTGCCGAAAAAGGTCTCAAGGCCAAGCAGGTAGAAGGCGAGGCAGCTTTCTATGGCCCTAAGCTTGACTTTATGGTGAAGGACGCCATAGGACGCCGCTGGCAGCTTGGTACAATCCAGGTGGACTATAACCTTCCTGAGCGTTTCGGCCTTGAATACACCGGTAGCGACAACCAGAAACATCGTCCGGTGATGATTCACCGGGCTCCTTTCGGATCTATGGAGCGTTTCGTGGCCGTGCTTCTCGAGCACACCGCCGGCAAACTTCCCCTCTGGCTCATACCTGAGCAGGCGGTGATCCTTCCGATCAGCGAGAAATTCAACGACTACGCCCGCAAGGTAGAGGCTCAACTCGATGAGCTCGGCATAAGGACTTTTGTCGATGACCGTAATGAAAAGATCGGAAAGAAAATCCGCGACAATGAGCTCAAGAAAGTGCCTTATTTGCTCATCGTGGGTGAAAAAGAGGCAGAAAATGATGAAGTTTCTGTAAGAAAACAGGGCGAAGGTGATAAAGGTACGATGAAAATCGTTAACTTTGCAGCCGAATTGAACGCAGAAGTCGATTCAATGATAAAATAACATCAAAAATAGCTGCCCTAAACAAGACAAGCAACAACTGAATGGAGAAAAAACCACAATTTTCAGGTCCTCGTCGCCCGTCGGTGCCGCGTCCTCCCCGTCCCGCCGGAGCTCCGGCTCCTCAGCAACAGCAGAGAGGCGCCCGCAGAGGCAATGACCGCAACGGCAAGGACCCTTACGTGACAAACGAACACATCCGCGCTCGTGAAGTGCGTCTGGTTGGCGACAACGTGGAGCAGGGTATCTACCCTATAGACAAAGCCCTTCGCCTTGCCGAAAAAATGGAACTCGACCTTATCGAGATTTCACCCAACGCAGAGCCGCCGGTGTGTAGGATTCTCGACTATCAGAAATTCCTCTATCAGCAGAAGAAACGGCAGAAGGAGCAGAAGCAGAAAGCCGCTAAGGTTGTAGTAAAGGAGATTCGTTTCGGTCCGCAGACTGACGATCATGACTACAACTTCAAGCTGAAGCATGCCATAGGATTCTTGAAAGAAGGATCGAAAGTGAAAGCCTATGTGTTTTTCCGCGGACGCTCCATCCTGTTTAAGGAGCAAGGAGAGGTGCTTCTCCTCCGTTTCGCCAACGACCTTGAGGAATATGGCAAAGTCGAGATGATGCCTGTGCTTGAAGGGAAGCGCATGATAATCATGCTCTCTCCGCTCAAGGCCGCTCCTAAGAAGGAGGCCAAGCAGCCTAAGAGCGATGTCAAGGCGGAGAAACCACAGGATGAGAAAGAGACCCAAGGCGAAAACGCCGAGGGCAATGAATAAAAATTGAAGGACCGTAGGCACAATGTGCCGAGGTGAAAACAAAAACAACTAAATTTTTACAAAATGCCAAAGGTAAAGACCAATGCCGCGTCAAAGAAGCGTTTCGCGCTCACCGGCACAGGGAAGATTAAAAGAAAACACGCTTATCACAGCCACATCCTGACGAAGAAGTCGAAAAAGCGTAAGAGAAACCTCGACCACACAGGTCTTGTTGATTCCGCAAACATCAAGCAGGTGCGCGAACTTCTCAACCTCCGCTGACCATAATTCCGAATCAAAAAGGATCAGGCGATAGCTGAATTCTTAAGAATCCATTTTTATCATTCATTTTATTAACCGAATGTGCAGCACCGAAAGAGCTAAGGAAATATGGCCGCTGACATTCAAAAACTGAACAAAAAATGCCAAGATCAGTCAATCATGTTGCCTCCAGGGCAAAAAGAAAGAAAATACTCAAACTGACCCGCGGTTACTATGGAAGCCGTCGCAACGTATGGACCGTAGCGAAGAACACGTGGGAGAAAGGTCTTACATACGCATATCGCGACCGTAAGCAGAAAAAGCGTGATTTCCGCGCTCTCTGGATACAGCGTATCAATGCGGCTGCCCGCATGGAGGATCTCTCTTACTCCAAGCTCATGGGCCTCATCCACAAGGCTGGCATCGAGATCAACCGTAAGGTTCTCGCTGACCTCGCTATGAACAATCCCGCAGCTTTCAAGGCAATCGTCGACAAAGTGAAGTAAATTCAACAACCGATATATCAAGGAGAAGGGGATGATCAGATGATCATCCCCTTCTCCTTGATATATCGGTTGTTGTTTATTCGGTGGTTTCACATGTTCTGACTCATGTGGTGGCGGAACCGTCTTTTCTGAATGGACTGAATAGAATCGTGACAAGTGCTCCGGCGAGCATGACCACGATGGATACAATAAGAACACTGTCAGTGCCCCATCGCTTCAGAAGCACGGGAATGAAGAACACGGCAAGCACTGCCCCGATCTTGCCTATCGAAGCCGCCACTCCTGATCCCTGGCCTCTCACTGACTCGGGATACACCTTGGAAGGGAGAACATATGTCATCAGATGCGGGCCGATGTTGAGGAAAAGCTCGAATGCCATGAACGCCCCGATCGATATCCATTTGTCGTAATGGAAGTGATATGCAAGCAGTAATATGGCAAGGGATATTGCGCTCATGATGAATCCTATTGACTGCAGGCGCGCTCCCTTGATTTTATTCATCAGGCAAAGCCCTATTATGAATCCCGGAAGAATAATGCAGGAGATCCACAATGTTATTTCGACTGAATTGGCTACATGCATGATGGAGTTTTCTCCCGGAGCGACATACTCTATCCCGAGAGCCATTACCAGGATTGGAAGGAAAACACCGATGCCGTATACGCCGAGTCCTTCGCAAGCCCAGGGAACACCCGTGAATATTACCTTGCGCCAGTTCTCACGCAGGAATGTACCCCACGACATTTTCGAGGGTGCCGGAGCCGAGGTTGAGGAGATGTCGGGGAGGTCAACATCGGGGCCCAGAAACCTCCTGACATCTTTCAGGGCTTCTTTGTAGCGCCCGTGGCTCATGAGCCATCGCGGGCTTTCCCAGAAGCGTATTCTGAGAAGAAACATCAGGGCCGAGATAGCTATCATGATCCACATAAGTTTCGGCCAGAGTGACGCCTCGGTCCAGTCCCTGACGATGAGGAAGCATACGCCTGCTACTCCGATATTTCCCAGTGCGCTGGCTGCTTTTGCACACCCTACCATGATAGATCTCCATCTTGCCGGCATCAGCTCCGATATGTAGTCGGAGTCGAGGCTGTATTCTCCTCCGATGCCAAATCCCATTACAAACAACGCGACAATCAGAACGGTGAGGGAGGGAAAGAGGAGTGCTGCGACCGCGGCCGCGCATATCATAAGCGGACAAAGTCGGAAAAGCAGCAGATATCCGTATTGATCCGATAGCCTTCCGATTACGGCCGATCCGACAACGATGCCGAGAAGATCCATTGCACCCACCAGACCCTGCATGGCGCTGCTGAGTTCCGGATGTGACATTATCTGATACAGCGGGATGATCACCGACACCAGAGTAGCCAGTCCGGTCCCGATCAATTGTCCCAAAGAGGCAATTGCTACTATGCGGATGTGGCGCGCGGAAAGGGGGGCGTTGTCGATTGAATATGTCATAATAGTTTTCTATGTCATTTTGCTTTATCCGGCTGAATGAATCCATACGCCGGGAATAGGAAGATCCATGTGGCCACGCAGAAAGGACCGGTGAGGGTAGGAAGACCCATGGGTGCGAAGAAGGCATTCATGGCGGCTTGTATGAAGACTGTGGCTATCGTACCGAATATTGCCCATATGGCAGCTCTCCATGAATTGTTGCAATATGTCGCGCCGAGGGCTATGGCTGTCAGCACTCCTGAGAATCCATATAGGCCATTGGCTATGTCCTGACCGGGACCCTGCCATACTATGGCTATGAAGAGGGAGACGGCTGAACCGATGGCTGCCCACATGGCGGCACGCCAGTTGTGTATGGCCAGACCGGCAAGGAAGAAAATGCCGGTTACCCATGAGTTGATGAGAAATACCTGGGAGATGCCTCGCAGCCAGTATTCCACAAGATGCCCGACCCCCAGGCTAAGTATCTCAGTGTGACCATGGGCGAATTCTGGAGTGCCCATGTTGACGGCCGGGAAGCCTTGGAACAGTCTGGCGGAGAGCAGGAAGATCCATGTGCAGAACACAAAGGGAAATGTGAACGACGACATTTTCCATCGGGAAAGGATATTATCCATACCTGAACGTGCCACTGTGGTCAATGCCGAGCAGATTATCATGGCAATCCACATCCACAGTGTATTGGCGAGGAATGTCGGAAACGCACATCCTACAAGCACTCCGTTGAAGCCCCAGAGTCCGTTTGCCCCGTGTTGGTCGGGCAGACGCAGTATATATCCTGTGAGGGTGGAGACAAGTACTCCTACAAGAGCTCCCCAGGCCACCAGTGGAAATCCTTCCTCGTAGGCTCCCCAGAAGATGCCTACGAGAAAGAGAAGTCCTGTCCATTTGTTGTCTTGAAACATCACCTGGCCCACACCGCGGGCTACTGTGCGGGGGAATTCCTTTACGGAAGTGGCGATAAAATTCTTGTCGAAACTCATATATATTTAAATTTAATTATTGAGCGGGTTGATTGGATTCTGCGATTGTTGCCGGGGCATCAGTCCCTGACGTGGTCTGGCTTCCCGAGGTGCTGTAAGAGAGTGGGGTGGTGAATGCCGAGGTGTTGATACTTGATCCGTCCTGATGATGTTTTGTGAGGAGATTGGTGATATAGACGGTGAAGATCGGAAACATCATCATGCCTATGGCGGCGAGAAGTACGGATAACACCCTGCCGACAGGCGTGACAGCCACGATATTTGATCCTACGGTTGTTGCGTCCATTGCCGCCCACCACAGCGCGTCGTAGTAGTCGTTGACCAAGGGATTGGAGCCGTATTCGAAAAGATAGAAGGCGAGCGAGGAGAAATATATCGTGAAGAGAAGTGTGGCAAGGTACGATACGAAAAGTCCGGCCGCTTTGTTGGAGGTGAACCAGCTTACGACTATGGCAAGGGCGTATCCGCCTCTGACAAGTGGAATATACCTGATACAATAAGTCAGCATCGGGGAGAAGGTCCATCCGTAATGGTCGATTATGAAGTTGTAAGGGATAGAGACGAGAAAGAAGATAAAGTGGCTGGCGAGATAGTGCTTCTTATGAGGACTTATCAGGAACTCGATAAAGAAATCGGCGAGAAAGACGATACATATCCAGAGCTGTACTTTCATGAACTTAGCCTCGCGGTAGAAGGCTTCGTTATGAAATGTGTCGATTGAGATACAGACCACGAGAAAAATCGATAGCGCAAGGATGATCAGATGCAGTATGGAATATATGCCTCCTTTCCTGAAAAGATAGTTCACCCGCTCGATTTTGCTTGTCGTATGTTGTGGAGAATTTGACATATTATGTGTTGTTTTTAGAATATTTATAAGTCTGTATGTTTTAATAACAATCCAGTCCCTGTTAAGATTTTGTAAAAATGTGAAATTTAGAAGCTGCTAAAAATGAATATAAATCAGAAGAGCCTTGGCATCGCAGACGGTAGAAATTTGCATGTTAAAAAATAATATTGTTATTTTGTGGTTATAAACTGTTGTGACATCATATCGACAATGCAGCCGTAAATATAAATCCTATGAAACTGATTCACACATCCGACTGGCATCTGGGAAACATGCTTTACAGTCATGACCGCGCCGATGAGTTCCTTTATCTTTTTGACTGTCTTGAGGAGATTGTCAAAGATGAGAGCCCGGACGCTTTTCTTGTGAGCGGAGATATATTTGATGTCTCCTCGCCGTCAGCCGCTGTCTCGAGGATGTTCAAAGACCGTCTGCTACGTATCCATAGTCTATCGCCCTCGATGTCAATCATAGTCACTGCGGGCAATCATGACAGTGCGTCGCGTATTGACATTGACAGAAACCTATGGAGGGTAGGGGGCATACATGTCATAGGCACCGTGAGGCGTGAAGAAGGGATATATGATTTCGCCGACAATATCATAAGGATAGGTGATAAAGGATACGTGGCGGCAGTGCCTTTTGTCAACGGAGTATTCATGCCGAGGGTTAATGAAGAGGAAAGTCCCCAGCGCAGCTTCTTCAATGCGGCCGCTCTGGCAGCTATGAGGGAGAATACCGAAGGTCTTCCTATGGTGCTCATGGCTCATCTATCTGTGGCCGGATGCGACAGAACAGGACACCGAGATCCTCAGATAGGGGGTATTGACTCCGTACCGGACGATATATTCCCTGCCTGTTTCGACTACGTGGCACTTGGTCATATACACAGGCGCCAGGTGTTTCAGGGAGGCCGCGTGGCTTACTCAGGATCACCGTTGGCCATGGGTTTCGATGAGGATTATAAGCATACTGTGAGTGTGGTGAACGTCGTAAAGGGTCAGATCCCGGAGATACGAACCATAGAGATTCCACCTTTGCGCAGACTTCTCACGGTGCCTCCGGAGGGTGCTGACCTGAAGAAAACACTCCGTTTGCTTTCGAAAATACCGGATGACGAGGATATCTATGTCAGGCCTTATGTAGTGCAGGAGGAGGATCTTCCGGCAGATGCTTCTGAGCTTGCCATCGCTAAGGTCGGGGAGAAGAAGTGCAGGCTTTGTCCCTTCAAATATGAGAAGATAAAGGCCGCGGCCGATGTGACACTGCTTGATGGAATCTCTGCATCAGAGTTTATTGAATCTTCACCTGTGGCCATCGCAGAGCGTTATTTCAATGCTCTCGGACTGTCTGAAAACGAGATATCAAGCTATCTGGAGATGATAACAGGCTTATGTGGCGAGATAGATCGCGAGAAAAATATCTGATTACTAATTTCCTTGTTTAATACCCTGCGATCATGCGACTCAAGAAACTGACCATTCACAATATCGCGTCGATAGAGGATGCTGAAATAGATTTCACGGCTGCTCCTCTCGGCGATGCCCCTATTTTTCTCATCTCGGGGGAGACCGGCGCAGGAAAGAGCACCCTGCTCGATGCTGTGTGTCTGGCGCTCTACGGAGAGACGCCCCGCATGAACTCCTCCGCCAAAGAGGAGATAGAACTGACCGACGACGCGGCATCGAGATATTATGCCAATGATAATTCTCAGCTTCTTCGCAGAGGCGCGGGAGAAGGTTATGCTGAGCTTCTATTCAGTGGTAACGATGGCAAGGACTATATCGCGCAGTGGGAGATTCATAGAGCGCACAACAAAGCTGGAAAACGTCTGCTGCGTCCTTCCAGGAGACTTGAGGCTGTCGATGGAAGTTTCACAGATTCCCGTTCCACGGAGATCAACCCGAAGATAGTGGAGATCACAGGTCTGCAGTATGAGCAGTTCTGCCGCACGGTGATGCTCGCGCAAGGGGAGTTCACGAGATTCCTGAAAAGCCGTAAGGAGGAGAAATCGGAAATACTTGAGAAACTTACAGGCACCGGAATCTACTCCCGTCTGGGAGTCATGATAGCGGAGAGGTATGCGTATCACCGCAATGTTTGGGATGAACTGCGCCGTTCCGTTGAGGGGTTCCGTATAATGTCGGAATCAGAGCTTTCTGCTGCCAAAGAACAGCTTGAGGGGATGGAACGAGAAATACAGGCAATGAGAAAGGTGAAGGATGTAGTCGTTTCTAAAATTAACTGGGTGAAACGTCGTGGAGAACTCGTGGATTTACTTGGAAAGGAAAAACGAAGGCTGGATGAACTTGAGCGTAAGACCTCCGAGGCCGGATTTGCTGCCACTAAGAAACTGACTGATGATTTCGCTGCTACGGCTGTGGTACGTAAGCTTATTCTGGAGGAAGGAATCGAACAATCACTTATAAAGAAGAATGATGTGATGATACCCTCTCTCAGAAAGTGTCTTGAAAAATGCCGGCAGGATGAAAAAGAGGGTCTTGAGATGCTTGCGGAAATACAGTGGAGGGCTGCGGAGAGACATGGCGAGTATGAGGCGATGGAGCCGGAGAAGCTCAATGACAGAAGCCATGAGCTTGTGGGCATACTCGACAACATCTCCGGCATGATATCATTTGCCGGGAGCCTTGAAGGTGAGAGCCATGCCCTTGAGGTGATTGAGGCGGGACTTAAGGAGAGAAAGATATCTCTTGAGAAAACAGAGCTTAGAATCTCGACTCTTGAGAGTCCGTTGAAAGATGCTGAAACGGAAAGGGAGAGATGCGTCAGGGATCTTGAGAACGCTGAAATCTCCATGTCGGAGGCTGCGAAGGAGCTCAGGGCGACTTTGAAAAGTGGCGATATTTGCCCGGTATGCGGCTCGAAGATTGAGAAAAAGCTTGGCGACGCTTTTTTTGAATCTGCCCTTATGCCGTTGAGAAATAGAAAAAAAGAGGCCGATGAGAGATGTCTCAACATAAGGTCAGAACTTAAGGCATTGGGGAGACTCCGCAAGGATGACTTCACGAAAATACAGGTTGACGAAAGGAAAATGAAGTTGCAGCTGGAGAAGATTTCCGGCATCGAGGTTTCTTTACAGACGGCTATGAAGAAGGCCGGATATGCAGGAGTCGATATTACGGTGGCTTTGGAGAAAGGGGAGAAGGATAAAGCCGCCATAGGCAAGGAACTTGATGACGTGCGTCAACGGCAGAAGATCGCGCAGGAGACATTAAGGCAATTGACAGAACTTCAGAAAAAGGAGAAGAGACATAGCGCCGATTGCCTGAAGATGAAAGAGAAGACTTCGGAGGCTCTCATATCTTTGCAAAAAATATTGGCTGAGCGTGAGACGCATATGTCCGCTTGCAAACGCAAGTCTGATGATATTTCAGCTTTTGTCGCGGCACATCCTGATTTCAGCAGGGATTATCTGTCGGATCTGTCGGGGAGGGATGCCGCTGAGATGAAACGTCTTTCTGAAGAGGTTGCTGAAGATCTTGACGCACTTAAGGAGGGGAGGATTAAAACAGCGGCTTTATTGTCGCAGATAAGTGACCACGATGCATTATCGCCATGGCAGAACGGTGAGGATCCGGAATCTTTGGAGAATATGAGGATGACTGCTGAATCTCTGGACACTGGCATAGAGGAGAAAAGCCAACTTATAGGAAAGTTGATGCGCCAACTCGACACTGACCATGAGAACAGGATATCGGTGGAGAAACTTCTTCGCAAAATGGAAGAGGCACGTGAGATAAAGGACAGATGGGAGGGGCTGTACAACAGGCTCGGCGATATGAAGGGATCTAAATTCCGCACTATCGCTCAGAGTTTCATATTGAGTGGACTGCTTGACAACGCCAATTTATATATGCGCAGTTTCACTGACCGATATACGCTCACATGCAATCCCGGCACTCTTGCAATATTGGTCAGAGACAGTTACCGTCCCACAGCTCCTCAGCCGGCTTCAATCCTTTCGGGCGGAGAGAGTTTCATGGCGTCACTTGCTCTGGCTCTCGCTTTGGCGAATCTTAAGGGGGGTGGCCTTGGTGCCGATATTATTTTCATTGACGAGGGGTTTGGCACACTTTCGCCGGAATATCTCGGCAATGTCATGGACACCCTCGAGCGTCTGCATCAGATCGGAGGCCGGAAGGTAGGCCTTATAAGCCATGTGCCTGAGATGAAGGAGCGTATACCCGTGCATATAAACGTGGTGCGCGACAATCCATCCCTTTCGCATGTAGAGATCACTTCAGACTGATAAGGTCATTCTAAGCTACTGTAATCCTATTCATCGAGTAGTTGTATGTATGTGTCATTGTTATATCATCGAAATCCTGTATTTTGCCAGCAGAATTATGTAATGGCAATGAATAAGACCATGCTACATAATGCAGCAAGGGGCTGTGTCGTAATTGACACAGCCTCGTCGTTTCATAGAGATGCAACGCGATGCGTTGAGCGTTGCTAATATTTGTATGAAAAGCTGTTTACGGGTTGGGTAATTGTAGTGAGGGTATGGGGAGGTCGTTGCGCCGGATGAATTTCTTGATGTCATCGGGGGCACCTTTCTGGTGTGGCCTCAGCCACATTTCCATCGGTGTCAGTTTTACGACTATATAATATTCCGTTGCATCCCATAAATTGTCACTGTCGGGCGCATCATACCAAGTGAGTTCAAGGCGCGGTTTTCCGTCTTCTTCATTCGCAGGATCTGAAACGTGCCATGTGTATCTCTTATAGAAATCGGCTGTTCCGTCCGGCAAAAGGTAATATGTGACGAGTCCACCCCATGACCAAGTATTTTCGCCGTCGGTAGTAAAACGATAAATAAGCGGATTATCATTGTTTACATCCTCAACTAATTGCCATTGCCCTTTGATTAGTTTGGTATCGGGATAGTCTGGAGTATCATCATCGCAAGCACTTACCCAAAAGATAAGCAACGTGAATATCAGTAAGCCAACTTTTTTCATATAACTTTAAAATTCTTTAGTGTCATAGTATATCAGTTACTGCTAATGATAATTTCTTCTTAATAT
>ERZ836877.248-NODE-248-length-96180-cov-16.390200_pt1 | contig 96180 bp, 68 predicted proteins | sample MGYA00519469_ERZ836877 | MGnify/ENA primary metagenome ERZ836877 (study PRJEB31850, sample SAMEA3708809) | human gut metagenome | biome: human gut; feature: human-associated habitat; material: faeces | place: China | collected 2014 ...
CGGGGCGCGCTCGGGACTTGCACCCGTTAGATTATGCCCATGTCGGGCGAACAAAGAATCCACCCCTCGCCATAATGGCCGGGGGCGGATCTATATCTGTAACTCAAGAAGTTATTCGCCGATGAAGCGCTTTACCTCATTAAGGATGTTGTCAGCGGTGAAGCCGAATTTCTCGTCGAGAACCTTGTAGGGGGCGGAGGCGCCGAAGCGTTCGAGACCGTAGACCTTGCCGCGCGGACCGATGACGGGCATCAGCGTGGAGGGAAGGCCGGCGGTGAGACCGAACACGGGGATACCCGAGGGGATGACGCTCTGACGGTATTCCTCGTCCTGATCCTCAAACAAGCCGAGCGAAGGCACGGAAACCACGCGGGCGGGGATATCCTCGGCGTCGAGGAGCACGGCCACCTTGCAGAGCAGCGACACTTCCGAGCCATTGCCCACCAGCACCACATGGGGATGAGGTGCATCCATCACCACATAGCCGCCGTGGCGCATGCCTTCGGCCTCGGTGTAGCGGTCGTCGGTCACCGAGGGAATGTCGGTGACATCCTGACGGGTGAGAATGAGGGCTGTGGGAGTGGAAGTGTTTTCCATCGCCATCTGCCATGCTATGGTGGTTTCGGCGCTGTCGGCCGGACGGAGCACGAGCATCGAGCGCTCGCCGTGGAGGTTGCGCAGCTGCTCCATGAGGCGTATCTGGGCTTCCTGTTCCACGGGTTCGTGGGTGGGACCGTCCTCGCCTACGCGGAAGGCGTCGTGACTCCACACATATTTCACAGGGAGTTCCATCAGGGCTGCAAGGCGCACTGCGGGTTTCATATAGTCGGAGAACACGAAGAATGTGCCGCAGGCGGCCATCATGGCGCCGTGGAGCACGATGCCGTTCATTATCGAGGCCATGGTGAGTTCGCTGACGCCGGCATGGAGGAAGGCGCCGGTGAAGTCGCCGTGGGTCAGGGCGTGGGTTGACTTGAGGAAGGCTTCGGTCTTATCGGAGTTGGCAAGGTCAGCGCTTGACACAATCATGTTGCCCACCTCGCGTCCGAGGACTGCGAGCACATCGGCCGATGCGGTGCGGGTGGCCACGTCGGCCTTGTGGACTATTGCGGCATAGTCAATCTGAGGCACAACGCCGTCGATATAGCCGCGGAATGTCACGGCAAGCTCAGGGTTGGCGTCAGCCCATGCCTTCTGGGCGGCACGGCGTTCGGCCACGATGGCGCGGAGCTGCTCGCGGCGCTCGGCATAAAGCTTCTTCACGTCGTCGCGGATCACGAAGGGGTTCTCGGGATCGCCGCCGAGATTGCGGATGGTGGCGGCATAATCGGCGCCTGATTTGCTGAGGGGCTGACCGTGGGTGGAGCATTTACCCTCGAAGTTAGCGCCGTCGGCAGTCACGGCTCCACGGCCCATCACGGTGTTGCCGATGATGAGCGTGGGACGTTTGGTCTCGGCATTGGCGGCGGCAATCGCTTCGGCCATTGCCACAGGGTCGGTGCCGTCGACCTCAATAACGTTCCAGTGCCAGGCACGGTATTTGGCGGCGTAGTCCTCGGTGTCGACAGCATCGACATCCGTAGAGAGCTGCACACGGTTTGAATCATAGAACATGATCAGGTTGGCGAGGCCGAGGTAGCCGGCTATGCGCCCTGCGCCCTGCGAAATCTCTTCCTGTATGCCTCCGTCGGAAATGAAGGCGTAGGTCTTGTGGGCCCATGACTCGCCGAAGCGGGCGCAAAGGAAGCGCTCGGCAATGGCGGCGCCGACGGCCATGGTGTGTCCCTGGCCGAGAGGGCCGGAGGTATTCTCGATACCGCGGTCGGGGTCAAGTTCCGGATGTCCGGGGGTCACGCTGCCCCACTGGCGGAACTGCTGAAGTTCCTCCATGGTGTAGTAGCCGCAGAAAGCGAGCACACTGTAGAGCATGGGCGACATGTGGCCGGGGTCAAGGAAGAAACGGTCGCGGGCTATCCACCGGGGATCGTCAGGGTCGGTGACCAGAAACTGAGAGTAAAGCACATTGATGAAATCGGCACCTCCCATGGCACCGCCGGGATGACCGGACTTAGCTTTTTCAACCATCGCCGCAGTGAGCACACGGATGTTGTCAGCAGCCGAATCCATTATTTTTTTGTCCATATCAAGGAGTTTTGAGTGATTGCGATACAATTCACTGCAAAATTAGTCATATCCCGCCACACTCACAAATTATCAGCAATCTTAGTCAAAAAAATGTTAAGGCCGGACCCCGCAAGGGGATCCGGCCGGTCAAAATTATAATAAGCCTTAAATTATACTCCGGCTTCACAGCCGTTTTTTCATTTATCAGAGGGCGTTCTCTACCTCTTCCGACACTTCCTCCTCGTCAACGGGGATGTCAGTGTTGACATTCTTCGAGCCGATGAGGGCATAGTAGAGGATGTAGAGCATCATGGCCACCACGAGCCAGTAAGATGTCATGTAGTCGCCGGCGGCACGGCCGATGGCCTCCTGAATAAGGGGCATCACGCCGCCGCCCACAACCATCATCATGAAGATACCCGAAGCCTGGGCGGTGTATTTGCCGAGGCCTTCCACAGCGAGGTTGAAGATACCACCCCACATAACCGAGGTGCAGAGACCGCAGAGCACGAGCAGGAAGGCGCTGTAAGGGATCACGGGGGTTTCGAGTGATTTGATCACGTCCTTGGGCTCGATTTCAGCTTTCTTGAGATGGTCGGCGTAAACCGCGAGGGTCTCTTCGGTGGGTGATTCGAGCTTGACGATTTCGGTTACCACATTTTCTTCAACATTGCTGTCCTTGAGCATAGACTGAGTAGTCGAAACAGGGTCATACATAAAGCCGGGAGCTTTCATTCCGAGGTCCTTGGGCAGGAAGATGGCGATAACGATAAGAAGGGTAGCGAAGGTCGACACGAAGATGATCTGGGCGCGGCTCGACACGAAGCCCGAGATGAGCGACGAGCAGAAACGGCCTACAAGCATGAGCAGCCAGTAGAACGAAGCCACTGCAGTGCCCACGGCGAGCGAACCGGTCACATCCTGGAGATAGAATATCAGCATGCCGGGGATACCGACCTCGATACCTACATAGAGGAAGATGCCGATAACGCCGAGCACCAGGTGACGGAAGCTCCATGCGCTGTGGGAATATTTGACTTTCTTTTCGCCTTTCTTAGCCATGTGAGGCTCGGGGATCTTCACCATCGAGATGACGATGAAGGCAAGAGCGAACACACCCATGGCGGTCCAGAGCAGAGGCGAAACCGAAGCTACGGTAGTTGACTTGGTGATGACGCCTACGAGAGCACCTACAGCGAAGGGGGTGCAGGTGCCGGCGAGAGAGTTGAGCGTACCGCCCATCTGCACGAGCTGGTTGCCGCGGTTGCCGCCGCCGCCCAGAAGGTTGAGCATGGGGTTGACCACGGTATTGAGCATACATACGCAGAAGCCGCAGATGAATGCGCCGAGAAGATAGATTACGAAGTTAAGCGTAACGGCCTGCCCTTCGACGGTGAACACCTGTGTTTCGGTGCCGACAACGCCGCCGAGATACTGGAAGAAAAGACCAACGATGCCCACGATCATTGCAGCGAGGGCGGTCTTTTTATAACCGATTTTCACAAGGAGCTTACCGGCGGGGATACCCATGAAGAGGTAAGCGGCAAAGTTCATCAAGTTACCGAGCATGCCTGACCATTCATACTGGTTTTTCCAGATGCCGCCGATAGGGGCTGCCAGGTTGGTAACGAACGAGATCATGGCGAACAGGAAGAACATAGCGATGATAGCCACTATGTTACCGTTCTTTTGTTCTTTAGTCATTGGTAATATTGGTTTATTGGTTTATGATTTTCATGGTTGGCGCGCTGAGGGCGCGGGGCATGGCATAGCGCAAAGTTAGTCAATATTTTGGATAGACATGAAAAATAATGAGGGATTTTTGCAAAAAATCCCTCATTATCGGTTTTAGCCGCCGGCGTAATCCGACGGTAAGGCCTTATGGTTTCGGAACATCAGAACGGGAAGTTCATGCCGATGTTGACCGAGGCATTGCTGTTGAGCGGGACGAACTGCTTGGTGACCTTGGCCATGGTGCGGTCCATGCCTATGAAGAAGTTGAAGCCGGTGGTGTGGAAGTTGAGGAGCCAGCCGAAGCCAACGCCGAAGGTTCCGGCGCTCATGTTGACCGAGGCATCGAAGCATTTCACAGGAGCCACGTTGGCCGACAGACGGAAGTCAGTCCACGAGTATGAGCCCTGGATGCGGGTGGTGTTGAGCAGACCGAACGAGAGGGGGCGGTAAACGGGCAGGGTGTATTCCACGCCGAGGTTCAGTGTGGCGCCGAGGGCGCGGGTCTTTGAGCCGGTGTCGCCCATATCGTCGAGTTCATAGAGAGCCGAGAGGTCGTCCTTGATCTTGTCCCATTCGTTAGAGAACGAGTTGGGCTTGTCATCGTTGACGTTGAAGGTGTAGCGGTCAGTATTGAAGGTCTTTACGCCATTAGTCGAGGCAAGCATGTTGTTTGACCAGCTGATAAAGCCGAGGTCAAGGAGCGAAGCGCTGACGGTCCAGTCACGGGCGGGCTTGTAGACGGCACCGAGGTCGAAGGCCACGCCGAAGCCGTTAAGACCGCCGCCGTCGATTTCAGCGCCGCTGACATAGCGGTGGTTGGTGTCTTTGTTGACATCGGTCTTGTATTTCAGACCTTTGACGGAGGTGTTGATTTCGGCTTCGGTGGTTATGGTCCAGTCGTTTTCGCCGAGCACAAGATCAGCCTGATTGAGTTTTGCATCGAGGTAACCGCCGCCGAGGAGGAATTTCAGGTTGGCACCCACGCGCCACTGTTCATTGATCTTGCGGGAGTGGCCGAATGACAGTTCTGCAAATGCATTGCCGAAGGCGCGCACGTCGGAGATGTCGTAGGTGCGGTTGGATATATTCTCTTTTGCCAGCGAGAAGAGCGAGCGGGGCAGCTGGGCCTCGAGAGAGGCACGGGCGCCGAGCGAGACGGTGTTGTAGCCGCCCCAGGCCTTGAAGCCGGCGGCGAGGACGGTGACGCGCACGTCGGCACCCACGCGGTTGCGGTCGCTGATGTTGCCGAGCACTTCGGCGGCGCTCACGCCGGGATTGAGGAATGTGGTGGTGCGGCCGTCAACGTTGTAGATCACGTCGCTGACCTTGAGGTTGCCGTCCATCGAAACGTTCATGTTGCCCAGCGCCGGCATGGCGATGAAGTTCCTGCTGTTGTCCATGGCCGGGTTGAGCTGGAAGCGGTAGGTGTAGTCGTCCAGGAAGTAGCCCGAGCGTGTGTTTTGAGCCATGAGAGCCGAGCCGACGCAGAGAAGCGAGCAAAGAGCCGCGAATCTTATCTTATTTGTCATGATTAAGAGCTTGTTTAATACGGATTAAAGTTCTTTTTCGTATATGCCTGACACACGGGGACGGACGTCGGTCAGACGTATTTTCATGTCGGGACGCAGAGCCGAGCCATCTACGGCGCGGGCTTTGGCTTCGAAGTTTATGCCGTCGAGGCCGCGGATTTCGCCGGTGATGCGGAGGGTCACCTTCTGTTTGTCGGCGTTGGCGTTGATGCTGGCGCCCACGATCTCAACGTTGCCTATCTGCTTGCCGTCAGTGTCTATGGGATAGCCGGTGAAATCAACTGCCACAGGCACGTCGGAGCTGACGGTCACGTCAACGTCAAGCTTGCTGATGGTAAGGTAACGCAGGTCATCATTCATCCAGCCGTCGATTTTGTCAGTGTAGACAATGGTAGAGCCTTCGGCAAACTGCAGCGGAGCCACGAAACGGTATTTTCCCGTGAGGGCGCCGAGGTTGGTGCCCAGGCGGAAGTCAGTGACCTGCTGAGGGGTGATTTCGGGATCCATAAGGTTAATGGCCAGGCGGTCAGGTATGCCGTTGCCGCTGAGCACTCTGCTGAGGTCCTTGAAGCCCACGGGCTTGGCCGGAGCAAATTCGGGATCGACGTTTGCGGGCATTTCGGGCGAGAGGCAGAAGTTGTAGATGCCGTCGGCATTGTCGGGACCTATCTGGAACCAGGGTTCGTCAAGACCGTATTCGGAAGTCTGCTGGCCGTGGAAGGAGGTGATCTCAAGGCCGGTACGGGCAAAGAGGCCGTAGTTCTGGACGGGATTGGTCACCTGGAGGTAGATGGCGGGATTGGTGAAGATGAGGTCAGTCGATTGCTGGGACAGCACGTTGGGGAGATTTGACAGGTCTACGTCGGAAAGATGGCTGTCGGAGATCGAGTACCGCACCTTGCCGGTGAACGAAGCCACGTCGACATCGCTCAGTGTATATTCGGAGCGCAGAACAATTTTTGAGGGCAGAGAGCCGGCGGAAGCGATGATATCGGAGGCTGCCACAGTGGCTTTACCCTCCTTGATGTAGAGGCTGCCGGGAATGGAGACTTTCGATTGCTCATAGTCATAGCTGCCGCCCGACTGCTTGAAGTTCAGGCCGGAAGCCGCGAAGAGCAACGAGAGGGTGTTGCCCGAGGCCACGCGATCAGGCATGGTGACGAGACCGGTAGCGGGATCGTAGCTGCCACCTTCGGTTTCCGTGAGGTCAAGACCTTTGGGGAGCTGGAGAACCACGCCGCTGTATTTGATGCGGCTGACCTTCTGCTCGAGGCCGCGGAGCGTCACATCGATGCGGAGCGTTATCCGGCATCCGATATGGTCGATGCTCACGATAAAATCACTGACGTTGTTTGACTCAAATGAGTAATCGGACTGGTTCGAGACTATGTCATACGTGAATTCGGTACCGGCGCGCATGAGGCCCCCCGAGGCATTAATGCTTACCTCAGTCTCCGAAGGCTGGATTTCGGGAGCCTTGAGATTGAAGGCAGGCACGTTGACGACATCGGAATTGAACGTTCCGTCCTGAACAATGGCATACTGACCGTCAATTACCTTAACGCAGTCAGTCTGATCGAGTTTGATGATGTCGCCGAGCGTGATTTCATCGATATTGACCGGAACCACAAGCTGATCTACGGTCACTCCGACAGTGGTATCGATGTCGGACAGGTCGTAGTCATCGTCGACACACCCTGCTGCTGCAAGCGGGAGCAATGCAGCCAATAATTTACTATACTTCATAAAGAACTGTGTGTGTGATTAATTAAAGTTGCAAAATTAGCAAAAAATGGTAAAAAAAATGGAATTTCGGAACAAAAAAGCAAAAAAAGTCAAAAAAAAGCACTCCGATCTCGGCTCTTTCATTCCGCTCCTTCATTTTTTAGAGCCTGTGAAGAACTTTATCAGAGGGAGGGCGTTATTTAGATAAATGCACAAAACTGCGCTTATAAAACACACTTTTTACCAAAATTCAAAACTTATAATTATGATTGATCCAAATTTGCGCTCAGGCGATGCAAAGACCGATGTGTTCGGTTCCGATGAAATGCAGCAGGCCGCTCCGGTGGAATTTATTCCTGATGGCCCCACCACTCCCCAGATTGCTTACCAGATGGTAAAGGACGAGACTTTCGCCCAGACACAGCCCAGACTCAACCTCGCCACTTTCGTCACGACATACATGGACGAATATGCCACCAAGCTGATGAACGAAGCTATCAATATCAACTATATTGACGAGACCGAGTATCCCCGCATTGCCGTAATGAACGGCAAGTGCATCAACATCATCGCCAATCTGTGGCATTCTCCCGAGAAAAACCAATGGAAAACAGGTGCCCTGGCCATCGGTTCGTCAGAGGCTTGTATGCTCGGCGGTATAGCCGCCTGGCTCCGCTGGCGTGAGCGCCGCAAGAAAGAAGGCAAGCCCTTTGACAAACCCAATTTTGTGATTTCCTCAGGCTATCAGATCGTATGGCAGAAATTTGCCCAGCTCTGGCAGATCGAGATGCGTTGTGTGCCCCTCACACTCGAGCACCGAACCCTCGATCCTCAGGAAGCCATCAAGCTCTGCGATGAGAACACCATCTGCGTAGTTCCCATTCAGGGTGTCACCTGGACCGGTATGAACGATGACGTAGAGGCTCTTGATGCCGCTCTCGAGGAATTCAACACCAAGACCGGTTATAATGTGCCTATACATATCGATGCCGCATCGGGCGGTTTCATCCTTCCCTTCCTCGACCCCGACAAGAAGTGGGACTTCCGTCTGAAATGGGTGCTCTCGATCTCGACTTCAGGCCATAAGTTCGGCCTCGTTTATCCGGGCCTCGGATGGGTGGTTTGGCGTGACAAGCAGTATCTGCCCTCCGACATGAGTTTCTCGGTCAACTATCTCGGTGCCGAAATCAGTCAGGTCGGCCTCAACTTCTCGCGTCCCGCAGCCCAGATTCTCGGCCAGTACTATCAGTTCATCCGTCTCGGATTCCAGGGCTACAAGGCAATACAGACCAACTCCATGAGCGTATGCCGCTATCTGCACTCCGAAATCGCCAAGTTCCCGCAGTTTGTCAACTATTCTGAGGAGACCCCCAATCCTATCTTCATCTGGATGATGCAGCCCGAATATCAGAAAACCGCCAAGTGGACTCTCTTCGACCTCCAGGACAAGCTCGCCCAGCGCGGATGGATGGTGCCCGCCTACACAATGCCCGCGAATATCGAGAATATCGTTGTGATGCGTGTGCTCTGCAAGCAGGGATTCAGCCGCGACATGGCCGACCAGCTCCTCAACGATATCCGCATCTATGTGGCCGAACTCGACAAACTCGAGTATCCCACCCCCTCGCGCATCGCTATGGAAAAGAACGTTCCCCTCGCTCCCACCAAATTCAATCACACAGGCCGTTGATTGTCTGAACACAATTTCGATCAATAGAAGGCGGCCGGCACACTCGCCGGCCGCATTTCTTAATAATGTTATATAATTGAAAATTACTTGTCATGAACAGAACCATAACGTCGGACCAGATACGTGAGGCAGCCCAAAAGGCATACGATGCCGCGCGCCTGATAAAGGGTGGTGCCAATGCAAATTATATTCCGTATCTTGCCAATGTCGACTCCGATCTATTCTCCCTGAGCGTCACGCTGCTCAACGGCGAGACGTTGAATTTTGGCGACAGTTCATACCGCTTCGGCATTGAGTCAGTGTCAAAGGTGCCTACGGCAGTGCTTGTCATGCGCCAGCAGGGCGCCGACGCCGTGCTCAAAAAAATAGGTGCCGATGCCACGGGACTTCCTTTCAATTCGATTTTCGCCATTCTGCTCGAGAATGACCATCCTTCCACCCCCTTGGTAAATGCCGGAGCGATTTCAGCATGCTCCATGGTGCTCCCGGCCGGCGACAGCGATGCCAAATGGAAAGCTATTGTCGACAATATCACCGATCTCTGCGGTTCAGCCCCTGTTCTTATCGATGAGCTTTACAAGAGCGAGAGCGACACTAATTTCAATAACCGGGCCATTGCGTGGTTGCTGAAGAATTATGACCGGATATATGACGATGTCACCATGAGCCTTGACCTTTATACCCGCCAGTGCTCCCTGGGCATCACTTCCACGCAGCTCTCAGTGATGGGAGCGACTATTGCCGGAGGCGGCTACAATCCCGTCACCAAAAAGCAGATTTTTGATAAATCACTCACTCCCAAGATTGTATCCCTCATAGCTACTGTGGGCTTCTATCAGCACACCGGCGACTGGCTCTACACTGCAGGCATACCGGCCAAAACCGGCGTGGGAGGCGGTGTGATGGGTGTGCTCCCGGGAGTGCTCGGCATCTGTGCTTTCGCCCCTCCGCTCGATGATGCCGGCAATTCGGTGAAGGCCCAGGCCGCTATAAGCACTTTTATCAATTCGCTCGGGCTCGGCATATTCGAGGGTGACAAGACCATCGTTCAATATTGATTTATTCACTTAGAGCCGGTTCGACAATAAATGTTAACCGCAGGGTTGCATGTCATGGCGGGATTTTTCACTTGCGATGAAGGAGCGTAGCGAGCTACGTGACTGAAGAACAAGAGAAAAAGCACCCATGAGATGCAATCAAAAAAGTAATTACGATTCATCCTAAAGGACAAACAATTAACAATAATTTAAATTCAAATGTCGCAGAAACGATAAAATGCCCTCGCCTCGGCCGCTTGCCGGCGCTTTTTTCCCTGCTGTTCGGTCATTATGGAGCCCCATAATTCCCTCACAGCAAGAACAAAATCATCCGACAATCGACCGCCCTGCGATTAACATTTATTGTCGAACCGGCTCTTAATCTCTAAAAACTATGGCACAGACCAATAATTCCGCTTCAGCTGCCGGCAACGTCGGGAAAGGCGTAGCCCCAACTGTAAAGATGGGCGTCTTTACACTCATTATACTCAATATAGTAGCCGTGGTTTCGCTCCGCGGTCTACCTGCCGAGGCAACCTACGGCATGTCGTCGGCTTTCTATTATCTTCTCGCAGCCGCGGTATTCCTTATCCCGGTGTCACTTGTGGCCGCCGAGATGGCCGCGATGTTTCCCTATCAGCAGGGAGGTGTATTCCGCTGGGTGGGCGAAGCTTTCGGCAAAAAGCTTGGATTCCTCGCCATCTGGCTGCAGTGGATCGAGTCAACAATATGGTATCCTACGGTTCTGACCTTCGGCGGTGTGGCTCTCGCATTCATCGGCATGAATCATGGCGCCGACTCCTCACTTGCCGCCAACAAGATCTATATGCTGTGTGCCGTGCTCGGCATTTACTGGCTTGCCACTTTCATCTCTCTGAAAGGTATGAACTGGGTAGGCAAGGTATCCAAAATCGGAGGTATGGTGGGCACAGTGATTCCCGCCGCCATCCTGATAATTCTTGCCGTAATCTACCTGTGCATGGGAGGAACCAGCAACCTCGACTTTCACGGCAGTTTCATCCCTGATTTCGGCAATTTCGACAATGTAGTGCTCGCCTGCTCTATCTTCCTGTTCTATGCAGGCATGGAGATGTCGGGCATACACGTACGAGAGATTAAGAATCCTACGAAGAACTATCCTAAGGCTGTCTTTATCGGGGCCATTGTCACAGTGCTTATTTTCATATTCGGCACTTACTCCCTGGCCATTATTATCCCCGAAAAGGACATCAATCTGGTGCAGAGCCTGCTCGTGGGCTTCGACAATTATTTCGAGTTCCTGCATATTTCCTGGCTCTCGCCCGTTATGGCGGTGGCTCTCGCATTCGGTGTGCTGGCCGGTGTGCTCACATGGGTGGCCGGCCCGTCAAAAGGTATCTTTGCCGTGGGACGCGCCGGTTATCTTCCGCCGTTCTTCCAGAAAACGAATAAGAATGGCGTTCAGAAGAATATACTTCTGGTGCAGGGCGGCCTCGTGACATTCCTCGGACTGCTGCTGGTGCTCATGCCCTCGGTGCAGAGTTTCTATCAGATTCTGTCGCAGCTCACGGTGATTCTGTATCTTATCTGTTACCTGCTTATGTTTGCCGCAGCCATCTATCTGCGTTACAGCATGAAGGATGCCAAGCGTCCCTACCGTATCGGTAAGAAAGGCAACGGCCGCATGTGGTTTGTGGCAGGCCTCGGTTTCATAGGATCGCTCGCAGCCTTCATCTTCAGTTTCCTGCCCACAAACACCATGAATATGGGTTCGCACACCGTGTGGTTCGCAGTGCTCTTCGGAGGTGTATTCGTTTTCGTAGTGCTTCCGTTCATAATTCTGGCATGCCGCAAGAAATCATGGCTCCAGCCCGGTAACAAATTCGTTCCGTTCCATTGGGAAAAGTCACCTGAGGCTCAGGCTGCTCTCGCACAGGCCGCCAAGGACTTTGAGGCCGAACAGGCCGAAGAGGCTGCCGCCGAAGCACGTCTCGCCGCGGCAAAGAAGAACGAAGATCCCGGAAAGTGACATTTGCGGTTACGCAGCTATACATCATCCCCGCCTGCGCTACGCCTCGTCATGCAGTGCGAGCCGCAGGCGGGTTTAATTTCCTTCTAAAAAATCCCGTTTCACATGAAGAAGCTTGTCAAAACCGGCATGACACCGCTGCCGATCGCTACTGTGGCTGCCATTCTATCTCTTTCGCTTGTGGTGAACCTTCCCGGTCTGGCAGTGAGTCCCATGCTTGAGAAAATCAGTGATATTTTTCCGGACTCTTCCGAACTGGAAGTCCAGTTGCTGACTCTTCTTCCCAATCTGCTGATTATTCCGTTTGTGCTTCTGTCAGGCACCTTTTCCGTGTCGCGCCACAAATATGCAATCATCATTACCGGACTGGTTATCTTCACGGCGTCGGCTATCGCCTATCTTTTCGCCACATCCATGGCAGGGCTCATAATACCAAGCTGTACCCTCGGCGCCGGAGCAGGCATCCTTGTGCCTTTCTCAACAGGATTGATAGCGGATAACTTCTCCGGGCCATACTGCATGCGCGAGATGGGCCTGCAGTCGGGAATCGCGAATCTGACCCTTGTCGTGGCCACTTTCATAGTGGGCTGGCTCCAGCATGCCAACTGGCATCTCCCGTTCGTGGTGTATTTTGTAGTGCTGATACCTCTCGTATTCGCGCCTTGGCTGCGCACGGTCACCAAACGCCCGGCATCGTCGGCCGCCGGCGACGATTCTAATCCGGATAAGCCCGTCACGGTAACATATCCCGATGATGTCTGCCCTTCAAATTTTCGTAAGAATGGGTTCAGCTATGGACGCTTAGCGGGCATCTGCTCCCTTTATTTCATGGTGACCTCACTGACCATAGTGATTTCATATTACTCGCCCTTCCTTGTCAACCACCGGGGATGGGGCGAATCCATCACCGGCACAGTGACCGCTTTGTTTTTCCTTTTCATTTTCATTCCGGGATTCTTTCTCAATCCAATCCTTAAGTTTCTGAAGAACCGCACCATCCACGTGTGTCTCGCCATTATCGCAGCAGGCCTTGCACTGTATGTGTTCTGCCCCACACGATTCACCTTATGTCTGGGTGCTATGCTCTGCGGCTTTGGATACGGTGTGATACAGCCTGTGATGTACGATAAGGCCACCCGCACGGTAAATCAACCTTCCCGCGCCACCCTTTCGCTCTCCATACTATTGGCTGCCAACTACATAGCCATCGTCATCACCCCATTCTTCATCGATGAGGTTATGAGATGCATGCATCTGCAGTCCGATTTCAGATTTCCGTTCATGTTCAATCTGGTTTTGTCGGTCATTGTGCTGGTAACAGCACTTTTATTCCGTCGCCGATTCGCTCTTTATATCTCTCCGGCGCTATACGGAGAGGCCGCCGGCCCGGAATCCTCAGACTGCTCCAAATAGTCAGCGGACAAGTTTCCTTACGCCGCGGGGAGTGCGCAGAATGTAGACTCCCCGGGGAAGTGCAGTAATGTGGGAGGGCATTGCGTTGCTCCGTATATGCGCACCGGATATGGTGTATATATCGGCAGGCCACCCGATGTCGTTGCCATCGCTGTCAATGCCGTCAATGTCCGACAGACCCGCGACATTGACCGTAAGAAGTCCGTAGGTGTCGCTGCGGTGCGCCGGTGCAATGCGATATGTGGCGGTGCCTTCGCGCATCGCGGTTATGACAAGATTAAGCCGGCCTGATTCCACAGAAGTCAGAGTTACGCCGGCCGTTTCGGCCGATGACTGACCGACCGGTGTCACCGTGAATCCGGGATTGACGGCGGGATGCGCCGGTGCGAACGTAATGAAATATTCTGATTGCGGTTCCGACACAGTGACTGAAGCCGAACCGATAGCATCAACAATGGCATACACCGGATTATAGTCCTGCAGAATTGAGCGATAGCGATCGTAGGCATCGGCCGGCACGTAGAATTCCGCCTCACGGTTAAGCCCGGGAGCGAAATGGTTGCAGGATTTGAACGGCGGTTCCTCAGACCGCAATATAATCTGTTTCAGCGTCGGGCATAGAGCCAATGCATTAAAGCCTATGTTTCTGACCGTATTGGGCAGATCTAAGACTGAAAGTGACGGATTTGACATATATGCTTCCGGCTCGACGGCGGTAACCGGGATGTCATTCCCGCCGATATTGACCCGCTCCGGCACAACTACCTCTGAAAGCTCTGAACCGGAAGTAAAGTTTGTGACAGAGGCGCCACCTCCGGCAGCAGGCAGATATGCGTTGCCGTCAACAGATGCCCCGACACGTATCGGCCTGCGCTCCGATATCTGCTCATATCCTTTCCTGTAGCACACTTCGTATGATCCGAACGGAATATCTATTTCGGGAGCATCAATCGGGAAAAAGGAATGTATCGGGCTGATGGTGCCTGAATAACAGAGATATGTGGCTGTCGGGATATCGGAGGAAGGGGGATAGAAAGCGAGCCGCAGTGTCATTGAGCGGTATGTTTCGGTGGAATGTACCATCGGGGTATGGGGCCACACATCGCCCCGGAGTATTGTGGCGGGAAACGTATAGCCGTTCGTTACTTCAATATTCAGCGGGGATGTCCAGGAACTTGACGGAGAGCCTGACTTAATCTCTATGCTGAATTCCCTGTCGGATATCACACTGCCGTCGGCATCACTGAAGCGAAGCGAATAGGTTCCGACGGGAATACGGGAATTGGAGGAATCGAACACGGGAAACGAGGCGTAAACCACATTGTTGGCGTTTGCAGCCACAAAAGAGCCTTCGGTCGACTTACTGACAGCTAATTCGCGCCCCTCGGCGTCAATGAATGTGATGTAAATCCTGTCTCTGTAATCTTTGTTCCCGCCGTTAACCGCATAGAAGCCGAAATTCCCTGAAAATCCTTCGTGAAGGTCCGTATCGGGCACGATCCCGGTTATCTGAAGATCACTGTATCGGGAATCAACCGGATCGGAAGTGATTATATATTCTCCGGCTTCCGTCACTGTAAGCTTCAGGAAATATGCGCGGTCAGGACATGGAGCCGCAATGATATCCTGCCCTTCCTCGGGACGATAGGAGGGGTATATCCGATAATCTCCCGGATCAAGGGGTATGGCGGAAAAATCAAACTGATATGAATTGTGATAAAGAGCGGAATTGCCGAAAATAGTCTGATTCTCCCAGAACACAGCCGAGCCGGCCACACTGCCCCGAGAGTCAACAATGACGGCTCCCAGAGTCAGATTGCTTGATGTCGGACTGCTGCATTTATAGTACACTGAATAAACGCCGTCACTTACCACGGCGAGTGAACCGGTAATATCATCGATTATAACTCCGGGATCTTCGCCCGGAGGAACTGCAACAACCATATCCGCGTTTAAGCCGTAGTTGGTGCCGGCACCAACGCCGCCGATACCGCTTTGTGAGGGAATAATCGCACTCAGACGGTAATACCCGTCCGACATTCCTCCCCAGCCCCAGTTGACATGATACAGGCCGGCATGACGATAGCCATCCACCACGTAAGCATGCGCGCCGCCGGAATAGTAAACGGGGCGCCCGATCCGCAGCTGGGTGTAGAGCATATTCTCCCATTGTGCCTGAGAGAAATCTTCATTGTCATATATGCGCGTAAATTTACTGTCGTACCCGAAATTACGGATAAGAGCCGCCGGAACCGATGAACTGTAGGCGCTGCTTCCGCTCGCACCATAGCCCATGCCCACCGAAAGGCCGCAGGCCAGCATCAGCCGTGCCACCTGGTCTACGGATTCGGATGATACATTCGGAGAGGGATAAGTATCGAACATGTTATCGAAATCGAATTCAGCCGAGGCATAATCAAACTCCACTTTTTCCCCTTTTGAATTCAATCCGCTGTTACTGCGGTAACCGCTCCCCTTATAATAACCTATGGCGCGCACTATCTGGGCCATGGCGGTGGCCACACACCCGGTAACGCATGTATATGCTCCCTCTACCGGACAATAAATATTGTAAGGAGCCGACTGATTCCATTGTGTCGTCATAATCGCGGGAATCTCCGACCACTCCGCATAATAATCCATCAGTCCCTTATCGAACGGCTGTGAATCCGGGAGTGTACTGATCTGGGCATTGTAAAGCTCGAGGATTGATCTCGCACCCGGCGCTATCGTATCGTTTGAAAACGTACCGGAGGGCACATCAGCCAGAAGCGGACACACACGGTCATCGCCCGACACTATGATATAACCTCCGTCGGCCCGGTTAAAAGCGTAAAGCGTTCCCTGAGGCGAAGAGTATGACATAGTATATTCATCTTTATCGATCGACTTTGCGGGAATACCGTTCTCACGGGGAGAATGTAAAACACGTTGGAGCGCTTCCGCCGGTGAAAGATTCTTTGCAGCGACACACAGCACTCCAAAAATGATTACAGAAAATGTAATTATAATGCGTTTATGCATAACTGTAAAAGCCGATTCGACAATAAGTCAGTATTGGCGTTCGCCGAATATGTCGGTACCGATGCGCACAAGCGTCGACCCGCAGTCAACGGCCGGCAGATAGTCGTGGCTCATGCCCATTGACACGATTTCGAAGCCACGGAGATCCGGAGCTATGTCGGTGCGGATGGCGCGGAAAGTGTCGGCAATGGTGCGGAAGTCGCTGATTATGCGTTCGGTATCGTCAGTATTGGTGGCCATGCCCATCACCCCGCAGATGTGAGTGGCCTTGAGCCGCTCGAAGCCGCGGTTGCGGAAATAGTCGATGAGTTCGGCGGGTGTGAAGCCGAACTTGGTATCCTCGGCGGCCACATGGAGCTGCATCAGCACACGGGTGACCACTCCGGCGCGCTGACTCTCGGCGTCGACCGTGTCAAGCAGGCGCTGCGAGTCGATGCTCTCGATCATGGCCACGCGGCCTATCAGGGGGCGCACCTTGTTGGTCTGCAGATGGCCTATGAAGTGCCAGCGCACGTCGGCCGGCATCTGCGGCATCTTGGCCGTAAGTTCCTGCACCCGGCTCTCGCCGAATATGCGCTGTCCGGCATCGTAAGCCTCCATCAGCGCCTCGACGGGATGAAATTTCGACACAGCACACAACTCCACGCCCTGAGGGAGCGTGGAGAGTATGCGGCGGATATTATCTGCTACGGTTCCCATCATTCAGCCGGTTTGGCGGAAGCCATGGGTTTGACGCCGTAGACGTCCATGAGCGGGGTTTCGGCGAGCGACACCAGCTCGAAGTCAGCCATGGTGCCGCGCATGCCTTCGAGGAAATTGTCGTATGCCGATTTGAAATCGGAGCCGGCCACAAGAATCTGCGACACGGTGCGCTTCTCCACGGCGGTTTTCTCGTCAATGGTTATGAAGGCCACCTTGGCCAGATACCATTTGTCGGCAGTGTCGTCGCGGAATATTTCGGAGATTTTGGTGCGCTTGACGGCGCTGACCGAGAAGTCGCCCGAGATGAAGGGAGTCTGCTCCTCGATGATGCGGGATTCGGCCTCGGTAAACGACAGGGCGTCGACCAGATAAGGCTCGTTGACCTTCTTGAGAAGGCCGTTCTCCATCATTTTATCGTAGTGAACTTTACATTCAAACCAATTTGCCATGGGATGTAGTTTTATTTCATTATCTTGGTAGAGTAAGCGGTGTGTTCGCCCTTGACGGTGAGCACATACACGCCTGCGGCATGCTGATCGAGGTCAATCGAGGCTTCCTGGCCTCCGGCGCTTACCGAAGCTACGGTGCGGCCCTGAAGGTCAGTGAGGGTGAGGGTTACAGCCGATTCGCCGGGAGCGTTGACTGTCACTACTGAGCCCTGACGGTCAACGAGCACACGCTCTTCATCGTCGATGCCCACGTTGCCTATGCCCGCGGTGTTGAGGATATAGCGGAGGCCGGCGGCAGCGTTGATCTTGCCGTAGCCGAAGCGTTCGGGAGCCTGCTCGGTGTAGCGGTCGTTGAGTGACGAGTGCTCGATCACGTCGACAATACGGTTGTAATCGAGTGTCGGGTCAGCCTGGAGCCAGAGAGCTATGACGCCGCTCACGAAGGGAGTAGACATCGAGGTGCCGTCCATGACGCCCCAGTAGTCGGTGTTGGTGCCGTTGGCGGCGGTAGCGCACATGCTCGAAGGACCCTCGCCGTACATCGCGGCGGTGCTCGAAGTCACATAGTAGCGGTTCATCGAGGATATGATGGTGGAGCCGGGGCCGCTGACAATAGGCAGCTGGCGTCCGTCGAAAGTTCTGCCGTAGGACGAGAATGACGAGGCTGCGTTGAGGGTCATGCCGGTCGACATTGCGCCGGAGCCGAGACTGTAGGCGCGGTTACGGGTGGTGAAGGCGCCGACGGTGATAACGTTGTCGCCGCAGCCCATACCGTTGATCGAGCAGTCGGGGGTGCCGGCGGTGAAGCCGCTCATCGAGCCTGTAGAGGTGGGGTTATACTTGTCGGTAAACTCCGAGTAGCCGCCGAAGTAGAGGTCGACGTGCTGGCCTGCGGTGCCTTCAACCACTATGGCCGGGCGGCCGGTGGTAGGAGTGGCCTGGTTGAAGGTAATTGACACGAAGTAGCGGTTATTGGCGGCATTGACGCCCGCCACGTATGACACGGCACGTGAGTTAAAGCCGCTGCTGATATAGGTGCCGCGCGAAGTGGTGTTAAGGGTGGTGACGTTGCTCACACGGCCGGCGGAGTTGGTGGTGCCTACCTGCACGGTCACGGGATTGCTGTCAGAGCACCAGATGTCGAGCTGGCCCACATGTGAGTTTATGATATTGGCATTGTAGTAGAGGCTGGTTTTGAGCGTGGTTTCGTCGGCGGTGAAATCCTTCGAAATGGAGATGTTGTCACCGCCTTCGTTGCCGGCTGCTATACAGATGATAGCCTCGCTGCCCATGCGCGCGAGAGCCTGCGACATGTCGTCGGTGCCGTCATGCGGGCCGATGTTGTCACCGAGCGAGAGGTTGATGACAGCGGGCTGACCCTGCTCTTTAGCGTAGTCAATGATTTTCTGCACACCGTTGATCACGTTGGCATCGTAGAGCTCGCCGCAGCTGAAGGCGAGGTCGGCGCCGGTGGCCACGCCGTAGAAGGGTACGTTGCCCTCGGTCTTGATGGCGTTGTTCATATAGGTGCCGGCTTCGTTGTAGGAGCCTGCCATGATGCCGGCCACGTGGGTGGCGTGGGAGCCGGTGGCGTCGTCAGTGGTGAATGACGATATGCGCGTCGGAGTGGAGTAGGTGGTGCAACCGCCGTTCGTGCCGGTGAAGTTGAACAGACGTTTCACACGGCCCTTGAAGTTGACGTGGTTGGGCTGTAGGCCGGAGTCCATCAGACCGGCCACAACGCCTGCGCCGTTATACACGGTGTTGGGGTTCGTGCCTACGGTCATGCCGGCGTGGGCCTCGTCGACGTCAGTGGCCTCGCGGGCCTTGTCGAGCTTGAGGTAACGCTTGCCGCCGAAACTCATGCTTGCCACTTCGGGCATCTCGGCCATGGCCTCGACCTCGGTCAGGGGCATGGTGACGATGGCCATGTCACCGAGGTCAGTATCTACCTGATAGCCGGCGGCGGTGAGCACGTCGGTGGTGAAGCCGTCGGCCAGACGGACTATCACGCCCACCTCGGGCACGGGCGCAGCCGTTGACATGGTTGACTGCAACTGATTGTATTCGTTGAGCATAAACAGTCCGGAGGGGCTGATCTTGCTTTGTGCTCCGGCGCTCAGGGCGAGCGAAGCCAGCATTATAGTGTAGAGTTTCTTCACTTTATGAAGTTTTGATTGGTTAATAATTCGGATATTGATGAAAGCGGATAGCAAATTTACCTCTTTGACGCCATAAAATCCAATTTCCTTAATCAATTTAACCCGCGTTAACAAAAAAATTCATGATTTGTTTGGAAAATGGAGATTAAGAATCTGTTTAATTATCTTATATTCAGAATATTTACACATATCTTTACATTTTACGCATTACTCTGCGTATTTTTACGCAATGCATATATCAATAGTTCGGTTAGCTCAAAACTACCGAACCATTGTTGATTTAGAAATGCATAATATATTTCGCCAACCTTATCCAGGGTTTAGCATTTCACGTAATATACTGAGTACCAACATGTAGGGACATCGCTTTGCGATGTCAAATGAGACCACAATATACATAACCATTTAACTAACAGAAACTTAACATCGCGAAGCGATGTCCCTACGCAAGTGTGCGCAAACATAGCATTGCAAATCAGCTGCTCACCTCATTTTCAGGGTGCGGCGAAGCCGCAAAGAGGCTTCTGCCTGTTGAACAAAAATCAGGCCGCGGCCCTCAATCATGGGGGCTGCGGCCTGTATTTCAGTGAATGACCGACGGATCAGAGGCGCGTCACCTTTTCGGTGAGGCGTACGGAGCCGTCGGTGGCTTCGAGGATGTAGATGCCCGGGCTGAGGGCTGAGGCGTCGACGTCAACCTGAGCGTCGGGGGCCGAGGCGGTGGCCACGGCGCGGCCCTGGAGGTCGTAAAGCGTCACCTTGAGCGAGGCGGCTCCGGCCATCGACACGGTGTAGCCCTGTGCATTGTCAGTGATTATGAGGCGCTGCGAGTCGTCCTCCCACACCTGTCCGATGGCCGAGCGGTTGGTCAGCACATAGCGCATGCCTTCCAAGGCATCGATGGCTCCGGCACCCCAGCGGCGGGGAGTGGACTCTTCGGTGTGGCTGGTGTTGTTGATCACTTCCATCACGTCGGCAAACTTCATGGTGGGGTCAGCCTGAAGCCACAGGCCTACGGTGCCGGTGACGAAGGGGCATGACATCGATGTGCCCGACATCTGGCCCCAGTAGTTGACGCGGGTGCCGGAATTGGCGCGGGCAGTCATCCAGTTGGCGCTGCCCTGGCTTGACGATGACTGTGAGCTGACGTAGGGAGTGCTGTAGCTTGAGATGAGCACCGAGCCGGGTGCGCACACCAGCGGGAGGGTCACGCCCTGGAACGATTTGCCGTATGACGAAAAGTCGGCGATGTCACCCACATTGGCGCTCCAGTTCGATGAATAGGCGCCGGTGCTGTTGAACGTGCCGAAGGAGATTCGGCTGATGTAGGCGCCCACGGAGATGATGTTGTCGCCGCAGATGGCGCCGTTGAGCGAGTTGGCGGGCGAGCCGTTGGTGTAGCCCGACACTGAATTCTTGGCGAAACAGGTTTCGGAGTTGCCGTAGACGTTGATTGTCTGGCCGGCCTCGCCTTCAATTATGAAACCTATGAAGAGGGTGCTCCCGGCAGCAGTCTTTGCGCTGACGTTGGAGAGGGTGCAGGACACATTATAGCGGTTGTTGTTGGGGTCGAGGTTGGAGATCATGGAGATCGAGCCGTTGAAGAAGTTGGTGTAGGCAGTCTTGCCCGAGGTGCTGACTGACTGGCCGCCGGCGGTCACGCTCATGATCTCGGTGGTGGTGCGGTTGGCCTTGTTATAGGTCACCCAGGTGACTTTCACGGGCTTGCTGTCGCTCACCCAGATATCGACGGCGCTCGAGCCGTGACCCTGATTGCCTTCGAGAAACGATTTGAGCTCGTTGTCGCTGGCGGTTAGTTTTTTCTGGAGCGAGATGTTGACGTCGCCGTCGTTGCCTGACGACATGCAGATGATGGCGCGGCTGCCCAGGCTGGAGAGGGCGCGGGAGTAGGCGTCAGTGCCGTCATGGGGTCCGTTGGTGCCTCCGAGCGAGAGGTTGACCACGCAGGGTTTGCCCTGGCTTTCGGCATATTCAACGATTTTGGTCACGCCGGTGATGATGTTGGGGGTATAAAGCTGACCGCAGGCAAAAGCGAGCTCGGCGCCGGTGGCCACTCCGTAGTAAGGAATGGGCGAATCGGTGCGCTGGGTGCAGGAGGTGCCGGTAGGCGACGACACATAGCGGTAGGTGCCGTTGCCCTTGTAGCTGCCTCCGAGGATGCCGGCCACATGGGTGGCGTGGGTCTGGTTGGTGTTGTCGGTGGAGAAGTTGGTGATGTTGTCGGCGTTGTATTCGCGGTAGGCGCCGCTTGAGCCGGTCATGTGCCATAGACGCTGGATGCGCGAGGTGCCGTCGTCATTCTTGAAGTTGATATGGTTGGCGTCAAGACCGGTGTCCATCATGCCTACTATCACTCCGGAACCGTCGAAGCTCATCTTATTGCCGTCAAAAGCAAAACCGTTCTGCACGTCGGTGACCATTCCCGAGGGGCGCGCATAGTTGAGATCAGGTTTGGCCTCGTCGCCGAACGAGATGCTCTGCACCTCGGGGAGTTTGGCGAGTTCCTCCACCTTGTCGAGCGGCAGGCGGATCACGGCGATATCGCCCAGGTCGGCTTCGATTTCATAACCGAGGGCGGAAAGTTCGGCGGCTTGATGGCCCGGGGTCATCACTACGAGAGCCGAAATCTCGGGAGCCTTTACAACATTGAGCGGGCGCTGCGAAGGATCTGTGTCGAGTCCGGCGCCGCGCTGCTCGATTTTAAATTCTTCGAGCATCAGACGTCCGGCAGGGTTGATTTTGCTCTGGGCTGTGGCCGTCACAGCTGCGACGCTCAGAACAGAATAGAGTAAGAATTTTTTCATGCTTTTGTATAGAGAGATGACAGTTGATACGGTAAAACACTCACAATACTGCAAAATTAAGCAGAATTTTTCAATTTTGACGCAAAAAGACACCGATAATTGCCAAAACGTCAAAAATCACCGACATTTTTATAATATATCATCATGAATCTGCCCGTAAGGATGAAATGTATAAGAAAATAGTCCCATGCGAGGAAAGCCTCGTCGCGGTGAACCGCCTTCGGCGTTCGATTTGATCAGACTTTACGTATCGGCATAAAGATAAAGTTGGCGCGACCTGCGGAGTCACGCCAACTTGTTATCGGGATTCGGTCAACCGGGTTGACCGGAGTTTGTCAGTGATGCGGATTTATTTCACGCGTTCGAGAGTCATATTGCTCCAGCCTCCCAAATATCCTTCGATGCTGTTAAGAGCAGGATAAGGCATAACTGCAAGGAAGAATTCAGTTAAAGGATCGAAAACAATATGATCGAAATCAGGAACAGTTACAGGAACATTCTCGCCGAAGCCTGAGAGGTTATACTCGGTGGCGGCTACGAGAGCGCAATTTCCGATTCCAGTGAAAGGAACGAGTGAAGTGGTGCAGATGTCACCAGCAATAAGCTCCATCGAAATCTCCTCAGTATCCTCATCGTAAGCGAATGTGAAGGGGATGTAGAGGAAGTCCTGGCCACGGATACCGAAGGCATAGAGTTCGTGTCCGTAATACTGAGCTTCTTCAACGGGGTCAGGAGTTTTCATCGTGAGGGTGTAAGTCTGCATGCCACCGGGGTTAAACAGATATTCGCCTGTGAATGTCCATTTGCCGCACATCATGGTGTAAGCGTCGTCAACGTTCTCGAGGGTTACGATGGTTGACTTCTGAGCGCCGAGGGTAGCACCCTTGACGTCAACGATGGTGAGTTCAAACACATAGTCATCGTTGATCACGCCCTGCTCCCAGTTGTTGCGGATCTCGATGCCGAAGGTCTTTTCGCCTGCGGGGATATTTACAGTCTTGGAGGTGATGATGTAGTTCACGTCCTCTTTGGCGGGCTGAGTGGGATGTTCGGGATCGTCAGGATTGGCGGGGCCTTCCTTTACCTGAACGGTAACGGTGATGATACCGTTGGCTTCGCCGGTCACTTCGATGGGCACATTGAAGATGTCAACGTTCTCACCTATTGAGAAAGTAGCGTCCTCCATGGCAACCGTAACACCGGAAGCAGTATTGAGCTCAAGCTTGTCGTCGTCAGAGCAGGCAGTCATTGTGAGGGCTGCGAGCGCAACGGCAAATATTTTGTTCAATTTCATGATTATAAACTGTTAAATGATTATCACACTAAATTAATAACCGGGATTCTGCTGGCCTGCGAGCTGCGGGTTGGTCTGGATTTCAGCCGAGGGGATGGGCCATACATAACGGTGGTCGCCTGCAATGTACTGAGTGGCGAGAGCCAGATTGATGATGTAGGTCGACATTGCGGGGTAATCCTTGGTGGAGTAGTTGCCGTCGCGGGTGAAACCGAGGTTCCAGCGGCGGAGGTCGATCAGACGGAAGCCTTCGCCGATGAGCTCTTTCTGACGTTCGAGACGGATCTGGTCGCGGAGAGCGGTGGCGTTGTTGAAGGTCTCGCGTTCGTAGCCTTCGATACGGGCCTCGCGGAGGTCATTGAGAGCGTCGGAAGCCACTGACATGTGGTTGTTCTGAAGAGCCGCCTCAGCAAGAATGAGGTACTGCTCTGACGAGCGGAAGGGCTTGGGAAGGTTCTTCTGTGCGCTGGTGTTGCCGGAGTCAAACGCGGGGTTGCCGGGGAACTTGCGGAAGTTGGGCACACGGATGTTGGAGCCGTTGTAGCTTACAGTCGATTTCTCGAAGAAAGCGTAGTAGCGGGCGTCGGCGTCGCTGTACATCGAGAGTACGTTGGCGGCGGGAGAGAATTTAACCTGGAAGGGCTGAATCTGATAATAGATGGAGCCGATCGAGGGAACGGAACCGCGCTGTGAGGCATCGCCGTAAGGCTGGAAGATGATCTCGTCGCCTTCGTCATTCTCCCACATGGAGATGTACTCTTCAAGACCGCAGAGGGGATAGATCTCAGACTGGATGATATTCTGCGAAAGAGTCTCGGCGGTGGTGTAGTCACCCTTCATCAGAGCGATACGTGCCTGGAGAGCCTTCACGGCGTAAGAGCTGAGGTAGCCGCCGCCGGTGGGTTCGAGAGCTGACATATCGGTCTTTTCATATTCCTCAAGGCCTTTGAGGGCTTCGGTGAGGTCCTCCTCGATGAACTTGTAGGTTTCGGCGAGGGTGGAGCGGCCGGGATAAGAGCTGCGGTCAGATGTGGGATAATATTTGCTTACCAGAGGAATACCTGTGGCGGGGTTTGAAGCTGTGGCGCTGTCATAGTTGCCGCAGTAGTAGGCCATGAGCTGATAGTAGAAGAAACCGCGCATGAAGTGAGCCTCGGAGAGGAGGCGGTTGACCTGAGCGAGCTGTTCCTCGGTGAGGTCGGCATTGTCACGGAAAGCGGCTACGTATTCGAGCACATAGTTGGTCTGCATGATGGCGGAGTACTGACTGGCCCAGTAGCCTTCGATATCACTGTCATTGGAGATGATGTTACCGGTGGTGAAGGGCAGGTAGGAGTTACCGTTCTGCATGGTGCCGATGAAAAGGTCAGTCTGGAGGTCGGAAACGGCAACACCTGTGCCGGCACATCTTGAGCGGAGGAAAGAATAGAGACCGTTGCGGGCGGTAGTAACGTCGAGCATCGTCGCGATACCGTCACCGATGTTGATAACACCTACCGGTTCAGTATTCATATCGCACGAGGTAAGCATTGTACCTGCGAGCAATAAGCTTAAAAATATCTTTTTCATGTTGATGTTCTTTGTTAGTGATTAGAAGGATACTTCGAAGCCAAACTCAAACTGACGGGTATTGGGGTAGAAGAAGAGCACACGGTTAACTGCGGGTTCGGGATCTTCGCCCTTGAAGTCAGTAACTGTCCAGAGGTTACGTCCGGTGAAGTGGAAAGTAAGACCTTTGAGATACATCTTGTCGAGAAGTGACTTGGGAAGAGAGTAAGCGAGAGTAAGGTTCTTGAGACGCATGAACGAAGCATCTTCGATAAAGCGGCTGTCAAATTCGATGTTTTCGGTGGCAGCGGGGATATCGGTGATCTGACCGGGGTGAGTCCAGATGTTGAGCATGTCGACGGTCTGGTTACAGCCCTGGATGAAGAGGTCGACACCCTGAACGTAACGGAGGTTGTTGTTCATGAGATATTTCTGGGCGCTCCAGTTGAAGTCGGCGCGGAGGCTGAGGCCTTTCCAGCGTACGTCGAAGCCGAAGCCGCCGTTCCAGGGAGCGATGTAGTTCTGGCCGAGGAACTGTGACATGGTCTCTTCGTTGAAGTTCTTGGTGAGGTTGCCTTCGGGAGTGTACCACATCTGCTTACCGTCGCGGGGATCGACGCCGGCAAATTTCACGTAGTAGTAGTCAGTTGAGCTCTTGCCAACTTCGTAGCGTACACCGGTGTTGGGGATGGTGAATTCGTCGAGGCCGTCGAAGAGTTCGGTGATCTCGTTCTTGTTGTAAGCGAAGTTGCAACGGGCACCTACATACCAGTCCTGGTTGCGGAAGATGTCGGCATTTACGTCGACTTCCACACCGGTGTTGGTCATTGCGCCTACGTTGCCCCAGTCACCGCTGAAGCCGGTGGTGTAGCTCCAGGGAATAGAGAGGAGCATGTCGTAAGTTTTCTTCTTGTAGAAGTCGATATCAGCGCTTACGCGGTTGAAGAGACGGAAGTTGAGACCTACGTCAAACGAGCGGGTAGTTTCCCATGTGAGGTCGTTGTTACCGGGGCTTGACACGCCGGTGCCTGAAGTGATGCCGGTGGAGGGACCGTAGTTGGCTGACGAGCCGATGCCGCCGAAGTAGAGGTAGTTGGGGATACCGGAGTTACCGATTTCACCGTAGTTGGCGCGGAGGGCAAGTTCGGTGAGCCATTTGATGTCCTTCATGAATGACTCGGCCTTGATGTTCCATTTGCCGCCGATGGCGTAGAATGTGCCCCAGCGGTGGTCGGGAGCGAACTTCGAGCTACCGTCGCGACGGATTGAGGCGTCGATGAAGTAACGGTTGTCAAACTCATAGCTGAGGTTGGCGAAGTAAGAGTTCATCACAGTCTTGGAGATTGACTGGCTTACGTTGCCGATGGTAATGTTCTCGCCCTGCTGGAGGAGCATCTTGCGGGCGTCGACATGACCGTTGGTGTAAACACCGAATGAATCGCTCTTGGAGATGATTGATTCCTGACCGAGGAGAACCGAGAAGTGGTTCTTGGCGGCTACGGTGAAGTTATATTCGGCGGTGTTGGTGTAAGTGAACGCATAGTAGCGGGCGAATGACTGCTGGGAGAGACCGGTGGTGTATTCGCCGGGAGCGAGCGAGGTGGTGGGGAACTGGTCGCCCATGGGAGAAACCTGCACCAGGCGGGGAAGTGCGTAGTTGCTCAGACGTGTGTCGTAAGCGTCGACGCTCTGCTGTGCGCGGAGGGTAAGGCCCTTGATGGGCTGGATCTGCTCGTAGATGCCGGCGTTGACGGTAACCTTGTTGCGGGTTACGTCCTGGTTGGCGGCGAGGTAGTCGGGAGTAACGGCGCCGGTGTAGTGGAGGTAAGAAGCCTTTTCACCGTAAACGATGTCGCCGTTTTCGTTGAATGAGTAGTAGTAGGGTGAATCCCAGGGACGGGCGAAGTACTGATAGAGGCTCGGGGTGAAGATCGAGGGACCTGAGGGAATATTGTTGTCGTAGATATCGTCGGAGCTGCCGTTGGTCTCGTACTTGGTGTAACCGAGGTTACCCTGGAAACCTACGCGGAACCAGTTGTTGACCTTGGAGTCGAGGCTGAAGCGGAGAGTCTCGCGGTGCATGCCTGACTGAACGATGATACCGTCCTGGTCATAGTGGTTGAGTGACAGATAGTAGCTGAATTTATCGCTACCGCCCTGAACAACGCCTTCGAGCGAGTAGGTAAGAGCTGTGTGGAACATCTCTTTGGTCCAGTCAGTGTCAATGCCGTAAGTGTTGACGAGGTTCTTGACTTCATCGGGGAAGGGCTGGTTGACGAGGTCACCGAATTCGAGGAGCTGCTTGGAGTTCATCATCTTGATGTTGGAGGGCAGCTTGGTACCCCAGCCTACATTGGCGCGGATTGACACGCGGGCCTGTTCGCCGAATTTACCCTTCTTGGTGGTGATCACGATGACACCGTTCGAAGCACGTGAACCGTAGATAGCCACTGAAGCAGCGTCCTTGAGCACGGTAACGTTTTCGATGTCAGAGGGGTTAAGAGTGGTGAACACAGCCTGCGAAACAGGAGCGCCGTCCATGATGTAAAGAGGAGTGGTGGAGGCGTTGAGCGAGTTGACACCACGGATAAGCACCTCATTGTCAGTAGAGGAGGGGTCACCTGACTGAGAGTAGATTGACAGACCTGACACCTGGCCCTGGAGAGCGTCGATGAAGGTGGTCGAAGGGGTGTTCTCGAAAGTCTCGTTGCCGACAACAGCCACGGCACCTACCACGGAGCCGAGCTTTTTGCCCGTACCGTAACCGGTAACCACTACCTGATCAAGCAGAGTGGCGTTCTCGTTCATAAACACTGTCATACCGTTGCTCAGCGGAGCGGTAACAGGCTCGTAACCCACATAGGTCACGGTAACTTGCTTAACCGAAGCAGGAACGGTAAGTGTGAATTGGCCGTCGGCGTTGGTCATAGTACCATTGCCGCCGCCTACAGGCTTAACTGTCGCACCGGCGAGAGGTTCATCATCGGTCGCGGTCAGCACCGTGCCATGATATGTGCGGTTCTGTGCAGAAGCGCTCATAGCTAAAGTCACGATGGCTGCAAGTAATAAAAACAGCTTTTTCATACTAAATATAAATTAGACATAAATTAATTGGATTTCACTTGTGGGGGTCCGGCCGGCTCTGAATGAATGGTCCACAAGGGTCGCCGGTATGAAATAGATGAGCTTATAGATTTATACTTTTTTTCCTATTAAAATATTACTTTTTCTTACCTTATACCTTTTTATTACACCTTCGTAATAAGTGATAGATTTTGCAAAAGTAACAAATAATTATGAGTTACCAACATTCGTCAGCATTTATTTTAACCCGTTAACAATTCCGAGCGCCCGTTTTTACAAATTTTTACCATCATAACACACTATTTTTCAGCATAGTTAGCCAAAATTGCACGAAACGAAAATATTTATGTTAAAATACGGCTTTAAATTGTCATTATTTTATCGAAATCTGTTTTTAGCCGCATTTTTGTCACTTTTAGCCGACTTATTGTAAATCATTGCGACAATCCTCATGAAGATTTTCAATCATTCTGACACAACTCCGCCCTACCGGACCCCGGCACACAATAATAATAACGCACGCGCGCGAGACAGGATAACCGAAATAGCACAATCAGGCGGTTTTGTGTGTAAATGTTTGCATTTTGAAACCCCGGACCATATTTTTGCACCACATACTTAACGAACAAAGAGCCCGTGGCCGACGTTTTGCTACCGAGACATCACATCAGGCTTACAAACATTTTTATCTAACAGAGTTTCCAGTTATGTCATCAAACAGCGAATACCGTATAACCCCGCGGAGCCACACCGTGATCAACGGCCGCCGCATGGCCGGCGCCCGCGCCCTGTGGCGCGCCAACGGCATGTCCGAGCAGCAGATGGGCCGCCCGGTAATAGCGATTGTCAACTCCTTCACCCAGTTCGTGCCGGGCCACTGCCACCTCCGCGACATAGGCCGCCGTATCAAGGAGCGCATAGAGCGCCACGGCTGCTTCGCCGCCGAATTCAACACGATTGCCGTTGACGACGGCATTGCAATGGGCCACGACGGAATGCTCTACTCACTCCCCTCGCGCGACCTCATAGCCGACTCAGTGGAATACATGGTCAACGCCCACTGCGCCGACGCCATGATCTGCATATCGAACTGCGACAAGGTGACCCCCGGCATGCTCATGGCAGCCATGCGCCTCAACATCCCCGCCATATTCGTGAGCGGAGGCCCCATGGAAGCCGGCGAGGCCGGCGGACGTGCCGTGGACCTCGTGGACATTATGGTCGACGCCGCCGACACCACGCTCAGCGATGAGCACGTGCTCGAGATGGAGCGCCGCGGCTGCCCCACATGCGGCTCATGCTCAGGCATGTTCACCGCCAACTCCATGAACTCGCTCACCGAGGCCCTAGGCCTCTCGCTGCCGGGCAACGGCACCGTGCTGGCAACCCATGTCAACCGCCTTGCACTCTTTGACCGCGCCGCCGACCGCATTGTGGAGCTCGCCGACGCCTATTACCGCCGCGGCGACCGCAGTGTGCTGCCCCGCGCCATAGCCTCGCGCCCGGCTCTGCTCAACGCCATGACCCTCGACATAGCCATGGGCGGTTCGACCAACACCGTGCTCCACCTGCTGGCCGTGGCCCACGAGGCCGGAGCCGACTTCCGCCTGGCCGACATCGACCGTCTGTCGCTCCACACACCGGTGCTCTGCAAGGTGTCGCCCAGCTCACCTTACCACATCGAGGAGGTGAACCGCGCCGGAGGTATCATCACCATCATGAAGCAGCTCGCCGACGCCGGACTACTCGACACCTCGGTGATGCGCGCCGACGGCCTGACCCTCGCCGAAGCCATTGACCGTTACGCCATAGGCGGCAAGGACTATACCGATCAGGCCGACGAACTGTGGCGCAGCGCCCCGGCACATAAGCGCACCACAGAGTGCGGCTCGCAGATGTCGTATTACGGCACACTCGACACCGACCGCGCCGCAGGCTGCATCCGCGACGCCGCCCACGCCTATTCGCCCGACGGCGGCCTGGCGGTGCTCTACGGCAACCTAGCCCCGGCAGGATGCGTGGTAAAGACGGCCGGAGTCGACGCCTCGATACTGACGTTCACCGGCCGCGCCCGCGTGTTCGAGTCGCAGGAGCAGGCCGTCGAGGCCATACTCCGCGACGAAATCAAGCCCGGCGACGTGGTGGTGATAACCTACGAAGGCCCCAAGGGAGGCCCAGGCATGCAGGAGATGCTCTACCCCACCAGCTATCTCAAGAGCAAGCACCTGGGCCGCGAATGTGCTCTGATCACCGACGGACGCTTCTCGGGAGGCACATCGGGCCTGTCGATAGGCCACATCTCGCCCGAAGCCGCCGCCGGAGGCCCCATAGGCCTGGTGCGCGACGGCGACATCATAGAGATCGACATCCCGCGCCGCACCATCACCCTGCAGGTTACCGCGCTTGAACTTGACCGCCGGCGCACCGACGAGAAAGCCCGCGGCGACAAGGCCTTCACTCCCCGCACACGCCGCCGCGAAGTGTCGAAAGCCCTGCGCCGCTATGCCGCCCATGTCACCTCGGCCGACAAAGGCGGTGTCAGCATCTGATTCCATCACTCCCCCACACATTGCCTGACGACTATGACTGACAAGATAACAGGAGCCGAAGCCCTGATGAGAGGCCTCGTGGCCGAAGGCGTAGACCGCGTGTTCGGCTATCCCGGCGGCTATATCATCCCGGTGTTTGACCGCCTTTACGACTATTCCGACCGCATAACCCATGTGCTGACGCGCCACGAACAGGGCGCCATTCACGCCGCCCAGGGCTATGCCCGCATATCCCACCGCCCGGGAGTGGTGATAGTGACCTCCGGCCCCGCCGCCACCAACCTCATCACCGGACTGAGCGACGCCATGATGGACTCCACTCCCTTAGTGGTCATCACCGGCCAGGCTCCCGGCGCGATGCTCGGCACCGACGCCTTCCAGGAGACCGACGTGATGGGCATCACCCAGCCCGTGACGAAATGGAGCTACCAGATCCGGCGCCCCGAGGATGTGGCGCCGGCCGTGGCCCGCGCCTTCCATATCGCCACTACCGGAAGGCCCGGACCCGTGGTGCTCGACTTCACCAAGGACTCCCAGACCGGCCTCACCGACCCGGGCTACAAGCGCTGCAATTTCATCCGCTCCTATTGCCCCGATCCGAAAATCGACCCCGAGAAGATAACCCTCGCGGCCTCGATGATCAACGCCTCCAGGCGCCCGCTGATCCTCGCCGGACAGGGCATCACGATATCCGAAGCCGAGGACGGCCTGCGGGCGCTCGCCGAAAAAGCCGAAATTCCGGTGGCCGCAACGCTGCTCGGCCTCTCGGCGCTCCCCTCCTCCCATCCGCTGATGAAAGGGATGCTCGGCATGCACGGCAACATAGGCCCCAACATCAACACCAACCGCGCCGACCTCATCATAGCCATAGGCATGCGGTTCGACGACCGCGTGACCGGAGCCGTGGAGCACTACGCCCCGCTGGCCAGGATAATCCATATCGACATCGACGAATCGGAATTCAACAAAAACATCCGCGCCGACCTGACGGTACACGGCGACGCCCGCCGTGTGCTCGAGGCCCTGCTTCCGCAGGTCAGCGAGGCCACCCACCGGCAGTGGTCCGAATCGTTTGACCGCCACAACGCCCGCGAGCACGAGCTCGTAGGACTCAAAGCCGCCTACGGCACCGATCCCGACGCCCCGGCCACGATGGGCGAGGTGGCCCGCCGGGTGTCGGAAGCCGCAGGCGAGGGAGCCGTACTTGTCACCGACGTGGGCCAGAACCAGATGCTCTCGGCCCGCTATTTCCGCTTCACCTCGCCCCGCAGCATCATCACCTCCGGCGGCCTCGGCACCATGGGCTTCGGCCTCCCCGCAGCCATCGGCGCCAAGATGGGAGCACCGGAGCGCACCGTGTGCCTGATGACCGGCGACGGCGGCATACAGATGACCGTCCAGGAACTCGGCACCATCATGCAGTACGGCACCCGGGTGAAGATAGTGATCCTCAACAACAACTTCCTGGGCAACGTGCGCCAGTGGCAGGCCCTGTTCTTCAACGGCCGCTTCTCGCAGACCCGGATGCTCAACCCCGACTTCGTGACCCTCGCCTCGGCCTACGGCATCAGGGCCGAGGACGTGCCGGCGCGCGGCGACCTTGCCGGCGCCATAGCCCGCATGCTCGAATATGACGGCCCTTACATACTCAACGTCAACATCGACCCCGCCGACATGGTAATGCCGATGACCCCCGTGGGGCAGGCCGTCGACTTCATAATGACCGATCCTACCGACATCTATAATCCCGATCAGCAATGACCACACTACCCGCCACACAACTCTACACCATAGTGGTTTTCTCGGAGAACCACGTAGGATTGCTCAACCAGCTCTCCATCATCTTCACCCGCCGCTGCCTCAACATAGAGAGCATCAGCGCCAGCGCATGCTCCACCCCCGGAGTCCACAAGATAGCCATCACCTGCCACTCCGACGCCGAGATGATGGACAAGGTTATCCGCCAGATTGAGAAGCGCATCGACGTGATCAAGGCGCTGCTGTATACTGACGACGACCTGGTGTACCAGGAGGTGGCCCTCTACAAGGTACCCACCGCCGGGATGCTCGCCGAAAACCACGTGGAGGAGATAATCCGCCGCCACGGCGCCCGCATACTCGACATCACCCCCGAATTCACCGTCATCGAAAAAACCGGACATAACGACGAAACCGAAGCACTTTTTCACGAGCTCAAGCGTTATGACATCAGACAATTCATGCGCAGCGGTCGGGTGGTGGTCACCAAGTCGGCAATAGAGCCGATTGACTCCTACCTCGCCATGCGCGAATCAGAAACACCGCTATCATGACCGAAACATCCCCCAAACAGCGTGTGCTCTACACGCATCATTACCATCTGCTGGCCGCGCAGTGCAACGCCCAACGCGAACTGGCTCCGGCACAGCTCATTCAGCAGATCATCGAAGTGGCCACCGAGCATGCCGACTACCTCGGCGTAGGCGCCATACGCCTGCAGCAGGACGGCAACCTGTGGGTGCTCTCACGCATCGCCATCGAGATCCGCCGCTATCCCCGCCTGCTCGAGGACTACTCGCTCACCACATGGATCGAAGGCTACAACCGCCACTTCTCGGCCCGAAACTTCGAGCTCCGCGGCCAGGGAGGCGAGGTGATCGGCTACGCCCGCACCATCTGGGTGGCCATCAACCTCCGCACACGCCGCCCCGCCGACCTCTCGGGCATATCATATATCTCCGACACCGTCACCGACTATCCCTGCCCCATGGCCGTACAGGGCAAGATACGCCCCATCGACCCGCCCCAGATAGTCCACGAATACCGTTTCCGTGTGAGCGACATCGACTTCAACCGCCACGTCAACTCGGCCCGCTACGTGGAGCTCATCCTCAACCAGCTCGACCTCAAGGCCTTCGACGAGTGCTACCTGTCACGCTTCGAGATCGAATTCAAGCACGAGGCCCACTTCAACGACCTCGCCGAAGTGTGCTCGGCTTACGACGGCGACGCCCTCATCACCGAGATATCCCGCGGCGAAACCACCATCTGCCTGTCGCGCTCCATACTCACCCCAAGAATCACACAATAATCACACATAGCAAAATGGCAAAACTGAATTTTGGCGGCGTAGAGGAGACCGTAGTCACCCGCCGCGAATTTCCGCTTGAAAAAGCCCGCGAAGTACTTAAAGACGAAGTGATAGCCGTGCTCGGCTACGGTGTCCAGGGCCCCGGCCAGAGCATGAACCTCCGCGACAACGGATTTAACGTCATAGTAGGCCAGCGCCCGGGCCGCACCTACGACAAGGCAGTGGCCGACGGATGGAAGCCCGGCGAAACCCTCTTCTCCATCGAGGAGGCCGCCAGCCGCGGCACCATAGTGATGTGTCTGCTCAGCGATGCCGCCGTACTCTCCGTGTGGCCCGTCATCAAGCCCCATCTTACCGCCGGAAAGGCCCTCTATTTCTCGCACGGATTCGCCATAGCATGGCCCGACCGCACCGGCGTGGTACCCCCGAAGGATATCGACGTGATAATGGTGGCGCCGAAAGGCTCGGGCGCATCGCTGCGCTCCATGTTTCTGGAACACCGCGGCGTCAACGCCAGCTATGCCGTGGAGCAGGACGCCACAGGCCGCGCCCTCGAGCGCACACTCGCCCTCGGCATCGGAATCGGATCGGGCTACCTGTTCGAGACCACCTTCCGCCGCGAGGCTGTCAGCGACCTCACCGGTGAGCGCGGTTCGCTGATGGGCGCCATCCAGGGATTGTTCTTAGCTCAGTATGAGGTGCTCCGCGAACACGGCCACACCCCCTCGGAAGCTTTCAACGAAACCGTCGAGGAGCTAACGCAGTCACTCATGCCGCTCTTCGCCCGGAAAGGCATGGACTGGATGTATGCCAACTGCTCCACCACCGCCCAGCGCGGCGCCCTGGACTGGATGGGGCCGTTTCACGACGCCGTTAAGCCGGTGCTCGAGCGCCTCTACAAGAGCGTGGAGGACGGCACTGAAGCTCAGATCTCCATCGACTCCAACTCGCAGCCTGACTACCGAGAGAAGCTCGAAGAAGAGCTCCGCGCCATGCGCGAGAGCGAGATGTGGCAGGCCGGCGCCACCGTCCGCAGCCTCCGCCCCGAAAACGACTGATTCAATCAGGAATCACCGTGAATTCGGTATAAAAACCACGTTTATTTAACCAATTCCAACCGGCTTCTTACACTGATCCAAATTTACTTTGGGTTAGAGGATTCGAGGAGGGGATACACAAAGAGAGGCGCCGCGCGTCTCTCTTTGTGCCCCTGAAGCTTCAAGGTTAAATCGTGTCTTGTGCTTACACAGAAGCTTTTATTGGAATAATAGCGAGCCGGATCACTGATGGCTCATTCTGTTAAAACACCCAAATAGTCTAACGAAAGATTGCCCATTTAACCGACTCACTCGGAACCAAAATCAAGTAAGCCGTAATGTGTGGTATGGGGAATATTTATATCCAAATGTTCTATGTCTGCCGCACAATTAATTCGTAAGGTTTCAATGACTTTTTTTGACTTCACATCTGCTGTAACAAAATATCGGATATCTTTTTCAACTGAGCCTTGCGCAAATATTTTAGAATCGTTAGGTATAATTAATCTATCTGGAATTTGAATCAAACCATTCGATTTTGCGGCGAAAAGGGTATTTGCAAAACGTCCAGCCTCTTTAGCATGAAAGATATTGAAAGGTAAGACACGAATATTTTGAAAGGGTAAGTCTTGAAAATCTCCTTTTACACAATATTCCGCAATAGAGACCGTAGAAAAATACATAGGAATATTATGCTCAAGAAAATAACGGAAATATCCTAAAGCATTAGGATGGAGTTTATCAGATGCGCTTAACAAGCGAATCATAAAACTTGTGTCAAGAATGACACTGCATTCAGTTTCTTCTTTTTTCTTAGCCATTAATTCCTCGTATTTCAGAAACCCATTTATCTGCATCCACTACATCTGCCCACTTAGGTGATGCTTGTTTTATTAAATTATCAAGATACTTCCCACTATATGTCGGGTCATATGTTGATAATTCTATTAACTGAAGGCTTGATGTATCAAGTTCTCCTGATAATATATTTTGGCGACCAATCGCACGGACCATAAAGTGTTTATACAATACGTTTTCTTTTAAATCTTGTAAAAACTCTTTCTCGGTTGCAATAGTTAGTAATCCGTTGTCTCTGGTAAGAAGGTGAATGTTAGTTTTATCTTTTCCTCCCGCATTGACAAGAATACCGTAAAAATAGAATTCAGCATCAGCCCATAAGTTTTCATTAATATGATACGTAGTCTCCTTAGATATAGTTAAGGATGGCGCTTCATTGTATGGAGTGCCAAATTCATATGTAAAATTATTTCTTATAGCAGATTTCTGAACTTCCTGGAGAGCCCTTGCCGTTGGTAATTCCAATCCTTCAAGAGATCCTGATTGTTGAACCAAACTAACAATCGCAATAAATGCGGCTGCACTTTGACGGGTAGTCCGAAAAATATTTCTGACTGAACCTGATTCTAAAGAATATGTGATAGGTGCTCGACTAGTCTTCTGATTTGGATACAACAAGGTTTCAACCACATCAAAAAGACTCTTTATCTCTCGAATATCAAAATTTTCGGGAGATAGCGGATCATTGCCCATTCGTCCAATGACTCTGATTTCTATTTTGTCAGATCCTTCCATCTTTATATGCGATTACTGCCTTGCAAAGATAACAATTTTAGAACACATAATGATATCTGAAAAGCTAAAAATGTATGTGAAAATATATATAACTGCGATTACACAACCAATGCCCTCAGTGCAATTGCCGCATATTGTTTCTTCCCTAAGAGACCATATATTTCACCGGAGTTCGTCAACGACATTCAATCAACTCAATTCTGATTGCCAATATCGAGCTTACGTTATTTTGAGTTTATTGCAATAAAAACATCCTAATACAAAATTCGCGAAATAATGACGGCGCCCAGTGAGACTTGCTTGCTGGGCGCCGGCGTTTCCTTTGGCTTGTGGCGGATTAGTTGAGGGGCTGGAGGCGGATGGCGAAGCCGCCGCCGCGGGCCATGTGCATCGGGAGGATTGTGGAGGCGCTGACGTCGCGGGTAGAGATCACGTAGGCCTCGGGGTTGGTGGCGTAATCGGCGTCAGGGGCATCGGCGTAAATGGTGGCGCGGTACTCGCGTCCGGGCTCAAGGAAGTCGAGGCTGAGCTGATAGTCGCGGGCATCGCCGTTGGTCACGCCGCCCACATACCAGTCGTCGCTGTTCTTGTCCTGACGGGCCACGATGATGAATTCGCCGGGCTCTGCGTCGAGGTATTTGCTCTTGTGCCAGTCAACGGGCACATCCTTGATAAACTGAAAGGCATCCATCTTCTCGGCATAGTGCTCCGGAAGGTCGGCGGCCATCTGGAGGGGCGAGTACATGGTCAGGTATAAGGCGAGCTGATTGGCCACGGTAGCCTTCTTATGCTCGGTGGAGCCGGGCACAAACGAGCCGATATCCATGCGGAAGATGCCGGGAGTGAAATCCATCGGGCCGCCCTTCAAACGGGTGAAGGGAAGGATGGTGACATGGCCGGGCGACATGTTGCGGTACTCGGTACCCATGGCGCTCTCGTTGCCCACGAGGTTGGGATAGGTGCGGGCGAGGCCGGTGGGACGCACGGCTTCGTGGCCGTTGACCATGATCTTATGGTCGGCGGCGCGCTTCACGGCGTTGAGGTAATGGTTTACGGAGTTCTGGTTATAGTGGTTCTCGCCTTTGGGCAGGATGTTGCCCACGTAGCCGCTCTTCACGGCGTCGTAGCCGTAGCGGTTCATCAGATTGTAGGCGTCCTCCATGTGGCGCTCATAGTTGGGAATGGAGCCGGAGGTTTCGTGATGCATCATAAGCTTGATGCCCCTGGAGTGGGCATAGCTGTTGAGCGAATCGATGTCGAAGTCAGGATAGGGGGTCACAAAGTCAAACACATAGTCCTTCTCCTTGCCGAACCAGTCCTCCCAGCCCACGTTCCATCCTTCGATGAGGAGCTGGTCCATGCCGTTGTCGGCGGCGAAGTCGATATAGCGCTTCACGTTCTCGGTGTTGGCGCCGTGATGTCCGTGGGGTTTGGCCTTGGAATAGTCGAAAGTGGCGAGGTCAAAGTTCTCGGCGTCGGTATATGACCACGAGCTCTTGCCGGTGATCATCTCCCACCACACACCCATATATTTCGTGGGATGGATCCATGAGGTGTCATCGAGGGCGTTTGGCTCGTTGAGGTTATAGATGAGATTGCTCGAAAGGATGTCGACAGCCTTGTCTGACACCATGATGGCGCGCCAGGGGGTGCGGAAGGGGAGCTTGATCTCGGCCTTGTTGCCGTTACGGTCAGGGGTGAGCCAGGCCTTGAAGGTCATGTTGGAGTCGTCGAGGTCAAGGTGCATGGCGGGATAGTCAACGAGGGCTGCCTCGTGGAGGTTGACATACAGGCCGTTGTCGCTCTTGAGCATGAGCGATGTCTGGACGCCGGTGGGCGAGAAAGAGGTCTGCGACACGTTACCTATCTTGTCGTCGGTATTGTGTGCGCGGATTTCGCTCAGGCGCGATTTCACATATTCGTATTCCTGGGTGTCGTAGTCTCCGGGAATCCACCATGCCGTCATGTCGGAGGGCATGGCGAACTGTGTTGCCTCGTCGGTGAGCGTAAGCTCGGTGCCGTCGGAGGCGGGGAGAAGATAACGGAAGCCGATGCCGTCGTCATAGGCCCGGAATTCGATGTCCATCTCGAAGGTGCGTCCGTCGACCTTCTTCATGAGCTGTACGGTCATGGCATTGTAATTGTCGTCAATGGTGGAATTCTCTCCCCACACCGGAGCCCAGTTGCCGCGGGTCTCGCTGCGGTCGAGGCCTGTGATGCGGAAATCGCCCGTGGCGCTGAAATTCTTGAACACGAGGCCGAGGTTTGACGGCTTGATGACAGGCCGGCCCTTGTAGGTCATCTCGTAGGCGGGGACACCGCCGCGGAGCATGTCGAAAGTCACCACGACATTCCCGTCGGGCGACTTGAGCACGTCGGCAGCCATGGCTGAGGTGGCAGCGGCGGCCATAGCCAACGTCAGAATAAGGTTATGCTTCATAAATGAGGATAATGTAAGTGAATGATGATATGATGCAAATGTAGCAAAAATCAGACCATTCTGCAAATATTATCCCATGAGTTCACATTATTTTGCAACCCTCTTTTACTCAGGTTCGTGAGGCGTGACGCCGCGGGAGCTGAAATAGCGCATCGTATCCTCGTAGCCCTGCCGGTAGACGCCTTCTATCCCTTTGAGGTCAAACACTTTATATCTTGCAATATCGTCAGTGCGGATCACCATGTCACACATCTCCATGTCGTGCAGGGCATTGTTCTTGGCCATCAGCTCGTAAGAGCGCATGGCAATACTTATGAGGCTGTCACCCACAGGGCCGCGGGTCAGCGGCGAGCAGTTGACGCCCACCAGGAAGCGGCACTTGTCGCGTATGGCCCAGGCAGGCAGATTGGCGATGACACCGCCGTCAACGTAGCGCTCGCCCCCTATACGGATGGGCTTAAACACTATGGGTATGCAGCACGAGGCCGCCACGCAGTCAGCCAGCGGACCCCGGGTGAAAGCCACCTTGCGCCCCGTCTCGAAATTGGTGGCGCACACAATCGTAGGCAGAGGCAGTTCCTCGATGCGCTCATACTTGATGATTTTCTTCAGAAACGCACGGAAACGGTCGAGGCTGAAGAAGCCCTCTTTAGGGATTTTCCACTCGCAGAGGTCAGTCATCTTGAGCTCGGCAAACATGTCGAGCATCTCGTCGGAAGGTATGCCGGCGGCATGCATCACAGCCACTACCGAGCCGGCGCTCACACCCGCAACCACCTGAGGCACAAGCCCCACCTCCAGCATAGCCTTGATGGCGCCGGCATGCGCAAAGCCGCGGGCACCGCCCCCGCTCAGGGCCAGCCCCACGGTGTAGGGGTAGTCAGGACGGGATTCCCTGCCAAATATTTTACCGAAGAATTTCATATCGTCAATTTTTAATGTATCAGCACTAATGTAACTATAACAAACTATATGCCAAAATGGATTTAACATTATTTTTTAGCGTATGTCAGTCAAATTGATAATTATCTCATAATTAATTCGTAACTTTGAGCCGATTTTCAAAGGAAAATACTCAAAGATAATTTTACGTAAAATATGCTGAACCCAATTAAGAAAACCATCGAGCTGCCTGATGGCCGTAAGATAACGCTTGAGACAGGCAAACTGGCCAAGCAAGCCGATGGAGCGGTAGAGTTGCGAATGGGCGGAACCATGCTTCTCGCAACTGTTGTTTCGGCCAAAGAGGCCGGTGAAGGGGTCGATTTCATGCCCCTGCAAGTAGAGTACAAAGAAAAGTTCTCATCATTCGGACGTTTCCCCGGCGGCTTCCTCAAGCGCGAAGGCCGCGCCTCGGATTATGAAATCCTCACGGCCCGCCTCGTTGACCGTGTGCTCCGTCCGTTATTCCCCGATAACTATCACGCCGACACTTTCGTCAACATCACCCTCTATTCAACCGACGGTGAAGATATTCCCGACGCACTCGCAGGCCTCGCCGCCTCAGCCGCCCTGGCCGTCAGCGACATCCCCTTCAACGGCCCCATCTCCGAAGTGCGCGTGGCCCGTATCGACGGTCAGTTCGTGATCGACCCCACCTTCGAGCAGCTTGAAAAAGCCGATATGGAGCTGATGGTCGGCGCCACCTACGATAACATCATGATGGTGGAAGGCGAAATGAACGAAGTGTCGGAAGCCGACCTTCTCGCCGCCCTCAAGGCCGCTCACGAAGCCATCAAAGTGCAGTGCAAGGCCCAGATCGAACTTGCCGAAGAGGTTGGCTCGACCGTCAAGCGAGAATACTGCCACGAAGTCAACGACGAAGAACTCCGCAAGGACGTCCACGACAAATGCTACGACAAAGCCTACGCGATAGCCAAGACCGGCAGCGCCGACAAGCACTGGCGCAACGAATCGTTCGAAGCTATCTGCAACGAATATATCGAATCGATCCCCGAAGAGGAACGCGAAGAAAAGACCCCGCTCGTAAAGCGCTACTACCACGACGTGGAGAAAGAAGCCATGCGCCGCTGTGTGCTTGACGAAGGTGTGCGTCTCGACGGCCGCAAGACTACCGAGATCCGTCCCATCTGGGCCGAGGTCGACTACCTGCCCGGACCTCACGGATCGGCTGTGTTCACCCGCGGCGAGACCCAGTCGCTCTCCACTGTGACCCTCGGCACCAAGCTCGACGAGAAAATCGTTGACGACGTGATCACCCAGGGCCGCGAGCGCTTCCTCCTCCACTACAACTTCCCCCCCTTCTCCACCGGCGAAGCCCGCCCCGTGCGCAGCGTAGGCCGTCGCGAGATCGGTCACGGCAACCTCGCCCACCGCGCCCTCAAGCGCATGTTCCCCGATGACTTCCCCTACGTGTGCCGCGTGGTCAGCGACATCCTCGAGAGCAACGGCTCATCGTCGATGGCTACCGTATGCGCCGGCACCCTCGCCCTGCTTGACGCCGGCGTGAAGATGAAGAAACCCGTCAGCGGTATCGCCATGGGCCTCATCACCGATGCCGACGGTTCCAAATACGCTATCCTCTCCGATATCCTCGGCGACGAGGACCACCTCGGCGACATGGACTTCAAGGTAACAGGCACCAAGGACGGCATCACCGCCACACAGATGGACATCAAATGCGACGGCCTCTCTTACGAGATCCTCGAGCGCGCCCTCAACCAGGCCCGCGAAGGTCGTCTCCACATCCTCGATATCATCAACCAGACCATCCCCGCACCCCGCGAGGACTACAAGCCCCACGTGCCCCGCATAGTCACAATGCTCATACCCAAAGAGCTTATCGGCGCTGTTATCGGCCCGGGCGGAAAAGTCATCCAGGGCATACAGGAGGAGAGCGGCGCCACCGTTTCGATCGACGAGATCGACGAAGGCGGCTACATCGAAGTGGCTGCTGCCAACAAGGCTTCCATCGACAAGGCTCTCGATATGATCAACGCCATCGTGGCCCTGCCCGAGGAAGGCAAGACCTACACCGGCAAAGTGCGCTCGATCCTCGACTTCGGCGCCTTCGTAGAGTTCATGCCTAACCGCGACGGCCTGCTCCACATCTCCGAAATCTCATGGGACCGTCTGCCCGACATGGAGGCTTCCGGCCTCAAAGAGGGCGACGAGGTGCAGGTGAAACTCATCGAAATCGACAAAAAAACCGGCAAATACCGTCTGTCAATGCGCGCCCTTCAGCCCAAACCCGAAGGCTACGTAGAGCGTGAGCGCGCTCCCCGCGGTGAACGCGGTCCCCGTCGCGAAGGCGGCGAACGCCGTGAACGCGGCGACCGTGGTCCCCGCCGTGACAACCGCGAAAACCGCGGTCCCCGTCGCGAAAACCACGACAACCAGGAATAAGCCGTCTGCCCCCTGAGGGTCGACACCTAAGATACCCACCAAGCCCGCCGATAACATTTCGGCGGGCTTTTTTCATTATACCGCGACGATTGTGGCCGATTTGCACCCGCACAACGATTTTTTAGTTATCTTTGTAGCTGTCTATCACCATTCATCCCCCCCTATGAAACCGATCATCTACCAGATTCTGCCGCGCCTGTTCACCAACTACTGTGACCACTGCGTTCCAGGCGGAACCATCACCGAAAACGGAGCCGGCAAACTCGCCGACATCAACGGCTATATACTCAAGTCAATCCGCCGGCTCGGCGTGACACATATCTGGCTCACCGGAGCCATAGAACATGCCCAGTGCACCGACCACAGCGCCTACGGCATCCCAGCTGACAATCCCCACGTGGTAAAAGGTCAGGCCGGCTCGCCTTACGCCATCAAGGACTATTACGACATCGACCCTGACATTGCCCGCTCGGTGCCTGACCGCATGGCTGAGTTCGAGGCCACGGTGCGCCGCATCCACACCGCCGGCATGAAAGTGATAATCGACTTCGTACCCAATCATGTGGCCCGCCAGTATCACTCCGACGGCCGCCCCGCCGGAGCCCCGGCCGACCTTGGCGCCGACGACGATACCTCGCGCTTCTTCGCTCCGGACAACAACTTCTATTACTTCCCCGGTCAGGAGTTCAGACCTTACGGCGTTGACCTCGGCACGGCCGACGGAGCCTATCACGAGATGCCCGCCAAAGCCACCGGCAACGACTGCTTCACCCCCTCGCCCGGACGCAACGACTGGTACGAGACCATAAAACTCAACTATGGCATAGACTACAGCAACGGCTCGCGCCACTTCGACCCTATCCCCTCCACATGGACCAAGATGCTTGACATCCTCATGTACTGGGCAGCAAAGGGCGTCGACGGATTCCGCTGCGACATGGCCCACATGGTGCCCCTCGAATTCTGGCATTGGGCCATCTCTTCGGTCAAAGCCAAATACCCCGACATCATTTTCATAGCCGAAATCTATGATGTCAACCTCTATTACCCCTATATCCACCAGGGCGGCTTCGACTATCTCTATGACAAGGTGAACCTCTACGACACCCTGCGCGACGTGCAGACCCACCGGCGCCCCGCCTCCGACCTCACCGGCTGCTGGCAGCGTCTCGGCGACATGGAGCCCCACATGCTCAACTTCCTCGAGAACCACGACGAGCACCGCTTCGCCTCCAGGGAATATGCCGGAAAGGCCGACCTCGTAACCCCATCACTCGTAGTGGCCTCGACCATCGGCACCGGCGCCATGATGATCTACTTCGGCCAGGAGCTCGGCGAGAAAGGCGAGGACGCCGAAGGCTACAGCGGCCACGACGGACGCACCACCATCTTCGACTACTGGAGCATCCCCACCCTGCGCCTATGGCTTAACGGCGGACGCCCGGCCCTCAAAAATCTCGACGAGATGCAGCGCTGGCTCCGCGAGCGTTACGCCACCGTGCTCAACCTCTGCGACACCGAGCCCGCCATCAACAGCGGCAGCTTCTTTGACCTGATGTATGTCAACTACAACTCCCCCGGCCTCGACCCCACGAAAGTCTATGCCTACCTGCGCCACTCGGCCGACGAGACCCTGCTCATAGCCGTAAACTTCGCCGACGGAGCCTGCATGCCTCACATCAACATCCCCGCCCACGCCTTCCAATGCCTCGGACTCAAACCGGGCCGCTACGAAGCCACCGACCTCCTCACCGGCGACAAATCCTCCATCGAATTCTCGCCCGAGACCCCGGTAGTTCAGGAAATCAGAGGCTACGACGCCATAATCCTCCGCCTCACCCCCGCCGCCGCAAAATAACCCGTAAAACATATTTGAGTAAAAAGGCTGTGGAACGAGGATTTTTTGCTACCTTTGTGACATCCAAAAAACTCATCAAAACTATATGCAATCAATAGTCCATCCCATCAAGATTTTCGCCGGTACAGCCTCACGCTACATGGGCGAAGAAATCTGTAAAGACCTCGGAGTAGAACTTGGCAAAATGAACATCCAGCACTTTGCCGACGGAGAATTTGAAGTGTCGTTTGAGGAAACAGTCCGCGGCTGTGAGGTTTACCTCGTGCAGTCAACATTCCCCAACAGCGACAATCTCATGGAGCTGCTGCTGATGATTGATGCCGCCAAACGCGCTTCGGCCCACTCCGTGATTGCCGTTTTACCCTACTTCGGCTGGGCCCGTCAGGACCGCAAGGACAAACCCCGTGTGTCAATCGCCGCCAAACTCGTGGCCGACCTTCTGACAGCCGCCGGCGTTGACCGCGTCATCACAATGGACCTCCATGCCGACCAGATCCAGGGATTCTTCAACGTGCCCGTCGATCACCTCTACGCCTCGACAGTGTTCATCCCCTACATCCAGAGCCTCAAGCTCGAGGATATGGCCATAGCCACTCCCGACGTGGGCGGTGCAAAGCGCGCCAACTCTTATGCCAAATACCTCAACGTGCCCCTGGTGCTCTGCCACAAACACCGCGCCAAAGCCAACGTCGTAGAGTCAATGACCGTAATCGGCGACGTGAAGGGCAAAAATGTGATATTGATTGACGACATGGTCGACACCGCCGGCACCATCGCCAAGGCCGCCAACCTGATGATGGCGGAAGGAGCCAAGTCAGTACGCGCTCTCGCATCTCACGCCATCATGAGCGACCCCGCCTCGCAGCGCATCGACGAATCAGCCCTCACCGAGATGATCTTCACCAACTCCATACCTCTGCGCAAGGAGTGCAAGAAGGCCACCGTGATCTCTGTGGCTCAGCTGATTGCCGACACCATCCGCCGCGTCCACAACAACGAATCAATCTCCAAGCAGTACCTCTTCAAATAACCCCCCCGAGAGCAAGCCTGTAAGCAATACAGCCGGACCCCCTGCGGGGCCCGGCTGATATATTTTCCATACATCCGTAGTTACTTCTTCTCGGCGCGATAAGCTATGGCGTGACGGATGAAGTCGATGAATATGGGACTGGGCTGAACCACTGTGGTGGAATATTCGGGATGGAACTGGGTGCCTATATACCATCGCATGCCCGGAAGCTCCACTATCTCTACGAGAGATGTTTCGGGATTCTCGCCCGTGCATTTCATGCCGCTGCGCTCAAAGGCCTCGCGATAGGAATTATTGAACTCGAAGCGGTGGCGGTGACGCTCGCTCACCATCTCCTTGCCGCCGTAGGCCTCCGAGGCGCGGGAGCCTGCGGCCAGACGGCAGTCGTAGGCGCCCAGGCGCATGGTCCCGCCTTTGTCGATGATGCTCTTCTGCTCCTCCATCAGGTCAATCACCGGATTGGTGGTCATCGGATCCATCTCGGTGGAGTTGGCATCGCTGAGACCAAGCACATTGCGGGCATACTCAATGACCATGCACTGCATGCCGAGGCAGATGCCGAAGGTTGGCACATCATGCTCGCGACACCAGCGAAGTGCCGTCAGCTTGCCTTCGACGCCGCGCTGTCCGAAGCCGGGGGCCACCACCACGCCGTCCATGCCCGAAAGCAGCGAATCAACGTTGACGTCATTGATCTTCTCGGCATGAACGCTGATAAGGTTGAGTTTGCGGCCGCAGTAGGTGGCGGCTATCATAAGCGACTCGTTTATCGACTTATAGGCATCCTGCAGCTCCACATACTTACCCACGAGGCCTATTGTCACCTCACCCTCGGGCTTGGCGAGTTTCTCCAGGAAATTGTGCCACGGAGCAAGGTCGGGCTCATGCTTCGAATCCATACGACACACACGCAGCACTATATCGTCGAGGTGCTGGCGGTGCATACGCATCGGCACCTCATAGATGCTCGGGGCATCGGCGCTCTGCACCACGGCGTCAGCCGACACGTTACAGAACAGTGCAATCTTGCGGCGCATCTCCTGCGGAATATCGTGCTCGGTGCGGAGCACCAGCACATCGGGCTGTATGCCTAACTGCTGAAGCTGCTTCACGGAATGCTGTGTAGGCTTGGTCTTAAGCTCCTTGGCGGCGCCGAGAAAGGGTACGTAGGTGAGATGCACACAGCAGGCGTTGTCCTCGAGCTCCCAGCGCAGCTGGCGCACGGCTTCAAGGAAGGGCAGCGACTCGATGTCGCCAACCACACCGCCTATCTCGGTGATCACGAAGTCAAAGCGGCCGGTGTTGCCGAGCAGGCGCACGTTGCGCTTGATCTCGTCGGTGATGTGGGGCACAATCTGCACCGTCTTGCCGAGATAGTCGCCGCGACGCTCCTTGTCGATGACACTCTGATAGATTCGGCCGGTGGTGATGTTGTTGGCCTTGGTGGTGCGCATGTTGGTGAAGCGCTCGTAGTGGCCCAGATCGAGATCGGCCTCATGGCCGTCGACAGTCACGTAACACTCACCATGTTCGTATGGATTGAGGGTGCCGGGGTCAATGTTGATGTAAGGATCAAACTTCTGGATTGTAACACGATAGCCCCGGGCTTCGAGAAGGCATGCCAGTGACGACGAAATAATGCCCTTGCCAAGGGAGGAAACCACACCTCCCGTGACGAAAATATATTTGGTATCCACGACTGAAAAGTTTTTTCAGCCGCAAAGTTACAATAATTCTTATTATATAAGGAGTCCGATGAGCACTAAAATTATTATCCCTGCGTCAAAAGAGAGCCGCACCGACCAAAACGACTGACGCATAACCGTGTAGCGCTCCGGCTCGCTCTCACGCTTGAGATACGCCATGAGGTAAATCACGTCGTAGACTATCTTGCCTATAAGAAGCACTCCTGCCAGCACGAGGCTGACTGTCTGTCCGGTAGAGATCTCCGTGGGACTATTGGGGTCTGCACCCAAGCGGTCTATGAGCATTATGGCCACGCCTATCAGCGGATAGCCTATCGCAACCCGCAGGCCGTAGGCCGTGCAGTGCTGCCGGAAAGCGTAATAGGCCATGTAGACCGCCATCGGAAGTCCCGCCGCATACACATACCAGAGATAATCATGGTCAAACAGCAGGCGGTTAAGCATAATCGCCAGTATGAGCAGGAGTCCGTAGACGCCTACGAGCTTACGGTGCGGAAACTGAGGACGGGTCATGACAGAAAGCGGTTGTTTCTATCATAACGCAGCGGCGCCGGAATCGGTTCTAAAGTTCTTCGGGGAACTTGCGGTAGTATTCCTGGAGTATCTGATGGATGTTGAAGTAGTAGCCGCCGGCGTTGGAGCCATTGGGGGCGTTGACGGTCAGATACTCGTAATAGGGCTCATAGAAGAGATGGTTGGTGATGGTGTAGCCCATGATATTGAGAAGCATGTATTCATGCTGGGGCTCTATGACATACCAGGCGCTCTCCTCGTCGGTACCGTTGCCGGTGGAGATGATCGCCATGAGGATGTAATTGAACTTATACTGCCAGATGTTGGCCAGATTGGTCTGCCCTTTCTGACGCAGGGCCGAGATAAGCACACTCATCTGCTGGAGGTCGAATGGGTTGTCGTCGAGGGCAAGATTGGCGTATTTGATTATGGTGTCACACTCCTGACGGGTGAGGTTGGCGCGGCCGATGCTCTGGGTGGTGTTTGACACCGGCGACATGCGGTAAGGGTTATAGTCCTCCTGGAGAGTGTAGCCGAGGTAGAGGCGGCGGTATTTGTCGAGCTTCATCAGGGTGTCGTTGCGCAGATACTCCTCCATCAGCCGGGGATAGTAATAGGGCGAGGTGCGGTCAGTGATCTCGGCGCGTATACGGTCGAAATCGGGCTTTTCGCGCGGTATGCGGTCAAGGTCGGTCTGAGCCAGCGCTATGGTTGACACTACAAGGGCGATTATGGCGGATAAAGTTCGTGACATATTGCAAGAAAGAGAGTTAGTTAGCTAAAACTGAATGAGGTCTATTTGCCATACACACTCAGTATGGCAATTACGGCCAGACCGCACATACAGGAGGTAACCGTGGCGGGCAACCCCTTGGCACAGGCATAGTTGAAAAAGCGGGCCGACGGGCAGTCGAGCACTCTTCCCCGCGGGGTCCGGGCGAAAGCCACAGCTCCGCAAAGCGCTCCTGTCGCCGCCCCTACTATCATGCCTGCCTCCGACAGGATCATGCCTATCAGAGTGCCTGCCACCGAGGCTATGGTGATGTAAGGCATACCGAGCGGCGAGCGCGACACTTCCGAGGGAAGCATGTAGCTGATACCGCAGGCTATCAGTGTGGCGATACCCCAGAATATCAGGGTAGGCGAGCTGACAGCCGCCTCGGGAACCAGACTCATGAGACCGAGCGCCGCGTATGCGGCTGCCGGAGCCCAGATGCGCGAGCGCACGGTGGTGACGAGCGCCGTCAGCATCAGAAGCACACTTATTATTGTCAATGCTATGTTCATGAGCTGAATTGAGGTATATGAGTGTCGGTAGGGTTATCTATATAACGTATGAAATGTCGGTTCTTGCCGTTTTTTAACACTATTTAGAATCACTTTCGCCCGCGGGCTGCTCGGCGGGGTTCCCTGTGCCGGGCTTCGGTCTGGCAGCCTTGGGATAGGAGATACGCGAGTGGTACATGGTGCGGAGGCTCTGTTCGAATGAGCGCTTTATCTCGGTGATGTCGCGGAACGAGATGGGCGACTCGCTGTGAAGCCCCTCCTCCACCTGGGTGTCGACAATCTTGTTGACCAGCTTCGAGATGCTGTCGGCCGAATGGTCCTGCAGGGAGCGTGAGGCAGCCTCCACGGCATCAGCCATCATCAGTATCGAGGTTTCGAGCGACTGCGGATTGGGACCGGGATAGGTGAAGGGAGCGGGGTCGACATTCTCGCCGGGATGGGAGTTGCAGTAAGTGGTGTAAAAATAGCGGGCGGTGCCGCGGCCGTGGTGCTCGGTGATGAAGTCACGCAGACGTGCGGGCAGCTTGGCCTTCTCGGCGCGCCTGAGGCCTTCGCCCACATGGCCTATGATTATCTGAGCGCTCTGGAGCGGGCTGAGAGCGTTGTGAGGGTTAACGCCATGCTGGTTCTCGGTGAAGAAGGCGGGATTGCTCATCTTGCCGATGTCGTGATAAAGGGCGCCGGTGCGCACGAGCTGCACGTTGGCTCCGACGCGCGATGCGGCAGCGGCGGCGAGATTGCTCACGGCCATTGAGTGCTGGAATGTGCCGGGACACTCCTCGGAGAGTTCACGCAGCAGCGGGTGGTTGATGTCGGAGAGCTCCACCAGCGTCACGCGCGAGATGAAACCGAAGCATTTCTCCACTATGAACATCAGAATGTAGGCGAACGATATCAGCACGGCATTGATGGCCAGGGCGCCGATCATGTGAGGGTCGACATGCTCGATCGAGCCTGTCTGCATGATGTCGATGGCTATGTAGGTGACGGCGTAAGCCAGAAAAATCACGGCGGCCGAGCGGATGAGCTGCGAGCGCTTCGACAGCTCGTTGATGGATACGAGCGCCACACTTCCCCCCACGAACTGCAGCATCAGGAAGTCCCACATGAAATGGGTCAGAGCCGCTGATATGAACACGGTGACGAGGTAGGTCAGAAAAGCTGTGCGCGAGTCGATAAACACCATAACTATGATCGGTATCATGGTGAAGGGCACCATGTAGATGCCGTATTTGAACATCGGCGCCAGCAGCAGAGCGAATATCGTGAAAGCCGTCACGGTGATTGACAGGAAAAGCACCATGCGAAGGTCAGAGTAGAGCTTCGGACGGTATACATACATGTAGCCGAACAATATCGTGTAGATAATGGCTATCAGCAGCAGTGAGCCCGCAGCGGGGTAAGTGGTGATTTTCTCCTGTGTCTCGCCGCGGGCATTGAGTTTCTTCTCGTAGCTCTTGATGGCGTTGTAGATCTCCTCGGTGATTTTGTCGTTGCGGGCCACGATCTGCTCGCCCTGGGTTATGACGCGGGTTATCTTGGTGGCGTTGGCTATCTCACTCTCGAGGTAGTTATCTGATTCTATGGAATCAAGCACAATATTGGGCTCTATGATGTTGCCGAGGTTGAGATCGGCGAGTTCCACGTTGATGTTGTTGCTGCGGAGCAGGCTGTCTATGCGGTCGCTGGCTCGCGAGGCAGTGTAGAACGAGCTGTAGGCGTAAGGTGTCACGTGAGTCTCGTCATCCTTTATGCGTATCTGCCCGGGGATTTTGGCCGGCTGACGCACCACGCCGGTGCGATAGATGTCGTTGAGCAGATTTTTAAGCTTCATTATCTCCACCTCGTAGATGCCGAGGCCGAGATTGCGCATTGACTGCTCGAGGTTGGTGATGGCCGTGCGGCTCACTTCGCGGTTGCGGGTGTAGATGGGCATGAAGTTGGCGCGGATAGAGTCGGAAATGTACTTCACACGCTCGGGATCCATCTCCACGGGGAAGTCGAAGGTGGCCACGAGGGTGTTGTAGTTCCACTTCTTGCCGATCTCATATTCGTATGTATCCTGCTCCTCCTTGGGGGTGACAATGAACACGAGGGCTACGGACGCGGCGAAAATCAGGAATCGCAGCAGTTGTTTACGGGTGATGTGAATTTTCTCAGTCATCGCTTCTTACAGCGCTCAGCACGCCTTTTATTTTTTTGATGTCGTTACATAAGTCGTTGATCACATTGGTATTGCTGACCATCACGCCGAGTGTGCAGCTGAACACTTCGTTCTGGGTGTCGATATGCAGCGAGCGTATGTCGATGCCGAGCTGCAGCGATATCATGTGGGTCAGTTCCTGGAGTATGCCGTGACGGTCAACTCCTTCGATGGCTATGCGGGCCGGGAACGAGGCGGTGACGTTGGCCCAGCGGGTGGCCACGATACGGCCGCCGTAAGTGGCCTTGAGCACCTGGGCGCGGGGGCATGACAGGGAGTGGACCTCCACCTGACCCTCGTCGTTGATGAAACCCATCACGTCGTCGCCGGGGATGGGGCGGCAGCAGTCGGCAAACACAAAGTTCTGCTCTTTGTCGTCAAACCTGAGGTCATACACCTCCTTGACATTGATGTTATCGGGAGTGACTATGACAGGACCCTTCGCGGCTTCGGCCTTCGATTTAGATTTGCCGGTGCCTATGCGGAATATCTTCTTGAGCAGACCGGGCGACGTTTTGGGAGAATCCTTGAGCACATAGCCGTCAAGCGTCATCTCGCCGGCTCCTATCTTATAATAGAGCATCTCGCGGGTGGTGAGCTTGTAGTATGCCATCATTTTGGTGATCAACTCGTTGGTGGCTTTCACCTCGGCATCGTCAAAGAATTGCTGCACTATCTTCTTGCCTTTTTCTATCATCGGGGCCTGGATCTGGCGCAGGGCCTTGCGCAGGCGGGTGCGGGCCTTGGCCGATGCCAGGATGCTCTCCCATTCGGGCTTGGGGGTCTGGGTCTGCGAGGTGAGCACCTCCACCTGGTCACCGGAGCTTAGCTTATAGGAGAGCGGCACGAGCTTGTGGTTGACCTTGCCGGCGATGCACTTCGAGCCTATCTGGGAGTGAAGGGCGAAGGCCACGTCGAGCACTGTTGCGTTGGCCGGCAGTGTCAGCAGCTCGCCCTTGGGAGTGAACACTACTATCTCGGCGGCGAAGAGGTTGAGCTTGAGGGTGTCGAGGAAGTCGACGGCGTTGGGCGTTGGATCCTCGAGAATATCCTTGATGGTCGACAGCCACTGGTGCAGCTCCGATTCCTCCTCGCCCTCGCCCACCTTGTATTTCCAATGGGCGGCGAAGCCCTTTTCGGCAATCTCGTCCATGCGGCGCGAGCGTATCTGCACCTCCACCCAGTTGCCGTCGGGACCCATCACGGTAAGATGGAGGGCCTGGTAGCCGTTGGCCTTGGGGGTGCTGATCCAGTCACGGGTGCGCTCGGGATGCAGACGGTAGATGTCGGTGATGGCCGAGTAGATGTTCCAGGCCACAGTCTTTTCGCTAACCGGGTCGTCACAGTCAAATATGATGCGCACGGCGTAGAGGTCGTAGACCTCCTCAAAGGGTATCTTCTTGTTCTGCATCTTGCGCCAGATGGAGTAGGCGCTCTTGACCCGGGCCTTGGCCTCGTAACGGAAGCCCATGGCGTCGAGACGCTGGAGTATGGGCTGCGAGAAATCGGAGTAGACGGCCTGGCGGCGCTCCTCCGACTCGCGTATCTGGCGGGTGATCTCGGCGTGGGCCGCCGGATGCTCGTATTTGAAACTGAGGTCCTCGAGCTCGGTCTTGATATTGAACAGCCCGAGACGGTAAGCCAGCGGAGCATACACGTAGAGCGTCTCGCCGGCTATCTTATATTGTTTGTTGGGCGCCATTGACCCGAGGGTGCGCATGTTGTGAAGGCGGTCGGCCATCTTGATGAGCACCACGCGGATGTCCTCACACATGGTCAGCAGCAACTTGCGGAAGTTCTCGGCCTGGAGCGAGGCTTTGTCGCCGAAAATGCCGCCCGATATCTTGGTGAGGCCGCTCACCAGCTCTGCTATCTTGGGGCCGAACTGCGACTCGATGTCCTCCACCGTGTACTCCGTATCCTCCACCACGTCATGAAGCAGTGCGGCGCAGATCGACGTGGAGCCGAGTCCGATCTCCTGCGAGGCTATCTTGGCCACGGCTATGGGATGGAGTATATAGGGCTCGCCGGAGCGGCGCCTCACCCCCTTGTGGGCAAGCTTGGCAAAGTTGAACGCGCGCTCGATTATCTCTACCTTCTTGCGGTGGTTACTCTTGAGATAACCGTTGAGAAGGTCGCGGAACTCGCGCTCTATCAGGGCGTTCTCCGCATCAGAGGTAAGTGTGTAATTCTCCAGGTCCATGGCGTTGCACTATAATATAATTTATGTTGAATACAAACTTAGTAATTTTTGGCGATAAATCCCCGAAAAAATGCCTATATTTGTGTGAAATTTCAAATTTGCCATGGGAAAATACGATTTTGACTGTCAGCTTGACCGCGGCGACTGTCGCGCCATGAAATACGACTCCTTACTCGAACTGTTTGGGCGTGAGGATATTACGCCCATGTGGATTGCCGACATGGACTTTGCCGTATGTCCGGCTATCACCGATGCCATGAAGCACCGTCTGGAATACCCGGTGTTCGGCTACTGCGCTCCGGCCGAAAGCTACTGGCAGTCGATAGTCTCATGGCTGAACCGCCGCCACGGCCTCGAAGTAAGGCGCGAGGAGCTGGCCTTCGTGTCGGGCGTGGTGAAGGGCATTGCCTTCGCCATCAACTATTTCACCCGTCCGGGCGACAAAATCGTCATACAGCCGCCGGTCTACCATCCCTTCCGAATAGTCTCGGAAGGCAACGGCCTGACCGTGATAGAGAACCCCCTGATGAAAGGTGACGGCGAATGGTTCTACCGCATGGATCTCGAAGGACTTGAGAAGATTTTCGCCGAGGAGCATCCCCGCATGATGATTCTCTGCAACCCCCACAACCCCGTGGGACTGCAGTGGGACGCCGACACCCTGCGCAGTGTGGCCGCGCTTGCCCGCAAATATGGCGTGATTGTGATTTCCGACGAGATTCACGGCGACCTGATGCTCTACGGACGCCGCCACATCCCCTTCTCGTCGGTAAGCGACGATGCCGCCGCAGTTTCGATAACCTTCGGCGCCCCGTCAAAGACATTCAACATCCCCGGCCTTGCAAGTTCCTGGATGATAGTGCGCAACCCTCAGCTGCGCGAACCCTTCTACCGCTGGATGGAGGTCAACGAGTTCTCCACCCCCTTCTCATCGGCCACCATAGCCGCCGAAGCGGCCTACACCTACGGCGAGCAGTGGCTCGACGAACTCATCCCCTACCTTGAGGGCAACATCAAGGCCGTGGAGGAGTTCTGCGCCTGCAATATGCCTGACATTCACCCCGTAAAGCCGCAGGCCTCGTTCCTCATCTGGCTCGACTGCCGCAGCCTCGGCCTGACGCAGGAGCAACTCACCGACCTCTTCATCAACAAAGCCCGGCTGGCGCTCAACGACGGCACCATGTTCGGCCGTCAGGGCGCAGGCTTCATGCGCCTCAACATCGCAATGCCGCGCGCCCGTCTGATAAAATGCCTTGGTTCATTAGCCGAGGCTGTCAGAAATATTTCTCAGCCACAGCCCGTATAGCCACTGTGTCGGGAACCGCCGGCTTACCCGTCTCCACTTTCAGAAGATCCTTCACGGGATAGAAATCAGGATTATAGGTCACCTGGAAGTCGGTGGCCACCTCGCTGGCCGCGCCCTGAGCGCCGGCGGCATCTTCCACGCGCTCGTCAGAGTCAGCCAATTCATCAAGCATCTCACTGCCGTTGATCAGCCTCAGCCCGAGGGTGGCGGGATTTACGCGTATCTGCGGATTCGAGTCGAAGTCGCTGAAATCGTTCATATACTCTTTCACCAGATACGTCACCGTATCGATAAAGTTTTCGCGTGTCATAGTCTTATATATTTTTAGACTAAAACGCGCTGAAGGCCGCATCAGTTCAGTGGCGCCCGCCTCTGCGCCGCCTTATTTTTTGAAAGATTTTTCACTTAAAAATTAGCATCTGTTTTGCAAAAACACACGATTTACATCAAAAAGATTGGCATAGTTGCAAAATTTCATTAAATCTGCCACCCATAATTCTACAATCATACGTCACATTTTCTAAAATCCGTTCCCGCCTATGAATATTTCTACCTTTCTGACCGGAGTCGCCCTGGCCGCCGTATGCCTCGGCGCTCCGCTTACCGCCAATGCCGTCCCGGCCGTGCCCGGACCCGTCAAAATGACCCTGACTGACGGCTCCACTATCACCGTAACCATCCATGGCGACGAAAATTTTCATTATTACCTGACGCCTGACAATCTGATGCTCGTGGCCGACGAACAGGGACGTCTCTGCTACGCCGTCGATTCCGGAGAATCGCTCGTGTCATCAGGCATCGAAGCCCATGCTCCTGCCCTCCGCACCGCCGCCGAGCTTAAGTACATATCTTCGCTTGCACCCGACGGCGCCGCCCGGCTCAGAAAGGCAGCCTCGCTGCAGAGCCTCCGCGCGCGTCAGCCCAGATCATCCGGACAGTTCACCGACCTCTTCACGGCCTACCCCTCGATAGGATCGCCACGCGCCCTGGTAATTCTCGTGCAGTACCCTGATCAGAAATTCATTACTCCCGAACCGCTTCAGGCCTTCACCGACCTGATGACGCAGGAAGGCTACAGTCACAACGGCGCCACAGGAAGCGCCCGCGACTATTTCGTCGACAACTCCCGCGGCCTCTTCACCCCCGATTTCGATGTCTACGGCCCCTACACTCTCCCCCACGATATGGCCTACTACGGCCGAGAGACCGGCATGCTCCACGATGTGAATCCCTACGAGATGATAGCCGACGCATGCCGCCTCGGCGACGACGACATCGACTTTTCGCTCTATGACGAGGACCATGACGGGATGGTCGACAATGTGTTTGTGTTCTACGCCGGCTACGGCCAGAACAGCGGCGCACCCTCCGAGACCATCTGGCCCCACGCCGCCAACATCTGGACCTACGGCAGCATCAAGCTGGTGCTCGACGGTGTGCAGGTAGGCAACTATGCCTGTACCAACGAGATCCAGGGCAACGAAGGCAGTGTGCGCACAGGCATCGGCACCTTCTGCCACGAATTCAGCCATGTGCTCGGCCTTCCCGACCTCTACGCCACCGACGGCTCAAACAGCTTCACACCGGGCCAGTTCGAGCTGATGGACGTGGGGTCGTACCTCAACCACGGCAACACACCGCCCTACATGAGCATCTATGACCGCGCATGTCTCAAATGGGTCAATCCGCGCGAGCTCACCTCGGCCGAGACTGTGGTGCTGAAATCGTTTCTCGACGTGGAATCGGAATCCGACGACGAGGCCCTGATGATCACAACCATCAGCGACAACGAGTATTATCTTCTCGAAAACCGCCAGCTCCGCGGCTGGGACTCCTATCTGCCGGCCCACGGCATGATGGTGTGGCACATTGACTACGATCCGCAGCTCTGGAAGGACAACAAGGTCAACTCCGTCACACGCTCGCAGCACATGCGCGTCGACATAGTGGAAGCCGACGGCATGGCCGACCGTAACACCATTGCGGGCGACCCCTTCCCGGGCGCCAACGGCGTTACCTCGTTCACTGACAACACCACTCCATCCATGCGCACCTGGACCAACGTCCGCGTCGAAAAACCCATCACCAACATCCACGAGCAGGACGGTGTGATTTCGTTTGACATCCTCGGCGGAGGCGACCGCATAGCACCCGTCACTGCCATCGGGGCCTCCGAGGTGACTCCTCTGGGATTCCGGGCCAACTGGACCGGCCGCAGCGAAATCTACAACTATGAGATCGACCTGTTCAAAGGCGATGAAGTGATCCCCTTCCGTCAGCTCACCCGACTGACCGAAAGCCTCTCCGACTGCTTCATCGACATCGACGGCCTCTCACCCTCGACAGCTTACAGCTACACCGTGCGCGCCGTGAGCGGCGACCGCAAAAGCGCCAACTCCGGGCGTATCCGCGTCACTACCGCCGACCCGACCTTCGACATGCTCAGCGTCACCGCCCTCCCCGCCTCGGCCGTCAGCGCCGAGTCATTCACCGCCCGCTGGCAGGAACTTGAAGGCGCCGACAACTACCGGCTCAGCGTCTACACCAAGTCATTCAACGAGCCCGCTACCGACCTCTGCGACTTTACCTCGGGCCTCTCCTCTCTGCCCGAAGGGTGGTACACCAATGCCAACGCCACTTCCGGCATGGCCGGAACCTTCGGCGCCGCCCGCCCCTCGCTGCGCATGTCAGCCAACAATGACCTCATTCAGACTCCTGTCTACAATGTCGATATCAACGGCATCACCTTCTGGATGAAAGCCTCAGCCGCCACCGCAGGCTCCGTCACCGTCAGCGGGCTCAAAGGCGAAGAGTGGATAGAGATAGCCCGCTATGATGCCGCAGAGCTCATAAGCTCCGCCAAAACCGTGACTGTCAGCGAAAGCACCATCCCCGCCATGCCCTCAGGCATACGCAGCGTCCGCATAGCCTTCGAGCGCACCGCCGGCTCGCTCTATATCGACGATATAATTGTGGCCTATAACGGCGCCACCTCCCGCACGTTCCTCCCCGGCTACGAGGCCATGAACTGCGGCCGCGACACTGAGCGCGCCGTCACCGGTCTCGGCACCATGACACGTTATTACTATAGCGTCAGCGCCACATCCGCCTCGGGTCTCATCAGCCTCCCCTCGGCGGAAATCGAGGTGCTCACCTCATCATCAGCCATAAAGGCGCCCGAAACTGACAGTGACGTGACTGTGACAGCCGCCTGCGGTGCCATCCTGATCAAGAACCTGTCGGCTACAGACCGCCCGTTCACCGTAATCACCGAATCGGGCCTCACCATTGCCGCCGGCACCCTCCGCGCCGGCGCATCGTTCACCACCGAAACGCTCATTCCCGGCATCTACATCGTATCGACCGGCGAATCGACCGCCAAAGTCCGCATATAACCCATTGGCTACATCGCGCATAGCCTAACTGCATTTTTATCGAAAACAAATTATCACACATTCATTTACGCAATGACAAGAAATCTACTATCCCGCATGGGGCTGACGGCCGTAATCCTCACGGTCTCAGCCTCCGTCATGCCACCGGTTGCCCGGGCCGCTGACGACCTCAGCTTCATGGCCACCATGAACCAGAGCCTCGAATGGCAGTCAAACGGCACCGCCTTCCAGCAGTATGCCATCTACGCACTGACACCGGGGGCTGAAAAAATTTTCACACGTCTGTCGGATATCGAATCGTCAAAGGTAGCCGATGCCGGAGTGTATTACGACGGCAAATACTACACCGCCGTGGTGCCCACCAACTCCACCTACACCAACTACACCTCGACATTCGCCGTTTATGACACCGAGACATGGACCCGCAGCGTGATAGCCACCTTCGGCACAGGCAACGGCAACATAGCCATCGACATGACCGTGGACTATACCACCGGAACCGTCTATGCAATCGGCACTAATGTGTATAACGGAAGCGAACTCCAGCTCAAGAAAGTTGACCTCTCCACCGGCGAGATGACACGCATAGGCGCTCTCGGAGCCAACATCATGGCCATCGCCGCCGACGCCAACGGACAGCTCTGGGGCGTAGGCACTCCCATGGGCAACACCGCCGTGAGCAACCTCTACAAAATCGACAAGAACACAGGCGCTTACACCTACGTAGACCACCTCGACATCAAGCTCTACACCGGTTCGCTGATGTCAATGACCTTCGATCTGCGCGACGGCAAGCTCTACCTCGTGGCTCAAACTTACACCGAGAACTCGAACCAGGAGCGCACATGGGTCAACGCCCTCTTCACCGTCGACACCGCTACGGCCAGGACTACCGAAGTCCGCCGGTTTGAATACATGGAGATACTCGCCGGCCTCGCCCTCCGCGACAGCCATCCCAAAGCTCCCCGCGCTCCCGAGAACCTGAAGTTCCTGTTTGACGCCGGAAGCACCACCTCGGGCAAGGTCAGCTGCACCCTCCCCGCCCTCACCTACGACGGCTCTCAGCTCACCGGCGAGCTCAGCGTTGAGGTGACCGTCGACGGCCGGACGGTGGCCAAGGCCGAAGGCCTTACCCCCGGCGCCACCTACACCACCCTCAGCAGCATACCTCTGGCCGAAGGTTCGGCCCATCCCGTCAAGGTCTACTGCTACACCGCAGGCCGCAAGAGCCTCCCGGCCCGTGCCGACATCTTCTCGGGCACCGACACCCCCGCCGCTCCCGAGAACCTCACCGTGACGCTCAACGATGCCGCCGATGCCATCCACATCAGATGGGACGAGGCCAAGAGCGCCAACGGCGGATATATCGATGCCACGGCTCTGCGCTACGACGTGAAGCTGATGCCTGACGCCACTGTCATTGCCACCGGCCTCACCGCCACCGAACTTGACCACACCTTCGTCAACCGCAACATGGGCGTAGGCCAGATCCGCGTCACCGCCAGAATCGGCGAAACCGCCTCGCCTGACGCCGTATCGCAGCTTTTCACAGCAGGAACTCCCTGGCCCGTGCCTTATCTCGAGGCCTTCAACTACACCGGCGAAGCGATGTGGCCCTTCACCGTCATCGACGCCAACGGCGACGAGAGCGAATACGGCTTCCGCTGGTACTTCGGCCCCAACAATCTGGCCGCCTGGTACTACAGCACCCCCACCGTAGCAAGTCATAACGCTGACGACTGGCTGATAACACCCGCCATTGCCTTTGACACCAAGACCGTCTACCGCCTGCAGTTCGACACCTACGGCTACATGGGCGGCGTAAACTCCCTCGACATCCATGTAGGCTCCCGTCCCACCGTCGAGAAGATGGCCCGCAAAATCGACAGCCGCACCTACGAGACTCCCGGCTACTCGGCCTCGCAGCCCCTCAACATCGAGACTCTCTTTGTGCCGCAGGAGGGCGACTGCCGCGTGGGCTTCCACAACGTGGGCGACAACAGCGACCATACGTTCATTGACAACATCTACATCTCGGCCTACGGTCCCACCACCATCCCCGGCAAGGTGACCGACCTCACGGCAGCATCGGCCGACAAGAGCGTGAAACTAACCTTCAGGGCCCCGACTGCCGACGCCGCAGGCAATGCTCTCACCGGCGGCCTCACCGACATCCGGATATACCGCAACAATATTGACGGCGACCTCCTCGCCACCATTGACGCTCCCGCCGCCGGAGCCGCCCTCGACTTCACCGACACCGGTCTCGGCTCGGGCCTCAAGACCTACACCGTAGTGGCCTCCAACGCCGACGGCCGGGGCCTCTTCGCCACCGTCAGCATCAACACCTTCGACGATGTGCCACAGGCCGTGAGCAAGTTTACCGTCACCCCGCGCAACAGCTGGACCGAAGCGCTCGTCGAATGGGAATATCCCTCGTCAATGACCGGCGTCAACGGCGGCCTGCTCTCGGCTGACGCCATATTCTACGACGTTTACCGCACAATCAACGGCAGCAGAAAAACCATTGCCGAAAATTACAGCGGCACCTCCATTCTTGACAACGGTCTCGCCGGCGAGCTCTCGTCGATAGGCCGCCAGCAGATCTATGTCACCTACACCATAGTGCCACGCACCAACGGCGGCGAAGGCCGGTCAACCACCAGTGACCAGATTCTCATGGGTCTCTCCTACCGTCTCCCGTTCAAGGAATCATGGAGAATGCAGTCACAGGAAAACTACACATGGACTCAGAGCAACTGCGCCTCAGGCTCATCGTGGATCATCTGCTCCGACGTGGCCTATGACCCCCGCACCATCTGTCAGGATGCCGACTACGGCCAGATATCTTTCTCCGGTTCGCGCTACGGCAACAGCTACGGCGACTATGTATCTCCCCGCATCGACGTGTCGACCTACGACAATGTCAAGCTAACCTTCCACCTCTACCGCAGTACCGATTCCAACACCCAGGGGTCGTTCCTCCAGATCGGATTCATCTCTGATGACCAGGGCCGTGAGCTCCTCCCCACCCGTTACGACGTCTACGGCAGTGAGGACGCCTGGGCCGAGTACACCGTGGAGATCCCCGAGAAATATGCCCGAAGCAACCGTCTCGGCATCATCCTCTACGGTTACACGATGAACTACAAGGGCCAGGTTCACGTCGACAATCTCACCGTAACCGGCGATCAGTCCCCCCGTGAGATCAAGGCCGAGCGCATCATAGGCGGCGACCTCTGCCTCATCGGTCAGCGCAACACTTACGACGTGGAGGTTTCCAACATCGGCACCGAGACCGTAAGCGGCATAACCGTCCGTTTCTATGCCGACGACGAACTCATAGGCACCGAGACCATCGAATCGATCGAAGCCGGCAAATCGGCCCTCGCACCCTTCGCCATTACCCCCGGTCTCGACAACACCGAGCGTCCGATGGTGCTCCGCGGCGTCATCGAGTGTGATGAGGACGGCGCCGACAGCAACAACACCGTTGAGTCGACCGTACAGCTCACCGCCCCCATGCTCCCCTACGTCACCGAAATCAGTGGTGCAAGCCGGTCGACCACATCGGCTCACATCGCCTGGGAGGAACCGGTCAAATATCCACATGCCGAGACCGTGACTGACGACGTTGACTCCTACAAGCCCTTCGCCATCACCGGCATCGGCGACTGGACCACCGTTGACCGCGATCTCCAGATCACCGCTCAGATCTCGCTCGGCGACGGCGCCCTGCAATGGGAGAACGCCGGCCAGCCCCAGGCTTTCATAGTGTTCAACACCACTCAGGCAGGCACCTCATCGGTGCTCCGTCCTCACTCGGGCGCACAGTGCTTCATCAGCTTCGCCTCACGCACACAGAACGATGACTGGCTTATCTCGCCCCGCCTCTCTGGCGATGCTCAGAACATCAGCTTCTACGCCAAATGCGCCTACACCACCGACCTCAACGAACGCTTCGAGATCTGGGCCTCGCAGAGCAGCCCCGAAATCGCCGATTTTATCTGCATCTCGGGTGACCGGCCCATCGCTGTAACCTCCTACAACGACTGGATCCGCTACAGCTTCTCCCTCCCCGAAGGCACCAAGTACTTCGCCATCCGCTGCGTGTCGAAGCAGCAGACCGGTCTGATGATCGACGACATCACCTATTCGCCCGCTCATCCGGCACTCGAACTCTGGGGATTCAACATCTACCGTGACGGTGTGAAAATCACCCCATCGGAGCACCCTGACTTTGAATACACCGATGAAGGCCTTGAATTCGGACGCACCTACACCTACGCCGTTTCAGCCGTTTACGATGCCGGCGAGTCAATCTTCTCGCCCGCCGTTGAGGTGAAGGTCGACGGCACCTCGTCAATCACCGACGTGACCACCGACGCCGCTTCAGCCGATGACGTAATCATCACTCCCGCTTACCACGCCATCAGCATCACAGCCCCCGAAGGCACACCCATCAGCGTGGTGACCGTTGACGGCAAGCTCCTCTACTACATCACTTCCTGTGGTCAGCAGACCATCCCCGTGACACCGGGCATCTACGTGGTCAACGCCGCCGCAGCCTCCGCCAAAGTAATGGTGAAATAACCCGTTCCAACCCATAATCCGAGAGGCCGCCCCACCCGTGAGCGGCCTCTCTTTTATTTTTTCAAAAAAATCGCGAAAAATATTTGGTTTATATTATAAACCTTATTACCTTTGCTTCGGAATCAGAGCGGAATCGCGCGACCGCTCTTTTTTCAGACCCAAATGGTTTATTTTATAAACCAAATTCCAAACCTCTAAAACAACACAAAAATGGAAGAAAGAAATCTTACTGAACGCGAGAGCCTCGAAATCATCACCACGATGATAGCCCGCACAAAAGAGCGCTACATCGGCGACGGCAACATAATGCTTATGTGGGGATACCTTACCGTAGGAATGACAGCACTGGTATGGGCGCTCCTCGCCCTTACACGTAATCCCGAAGTCAACTGGCTCTGGTTCCTCATGGGTATAATCGGAGGCATCGCCACCCCCCTGATGGCCCGCAAGCATCAGGCCGGAAGCCGCGTAAAGAGCTACTCTGACACCGTGACCTCACGCATCTGGACGGCAGTAGGCTTCATCGCCATGGGCGCAACAGCAATATGCCTCGGCTTCGAACTGATTGCCCGCATCCACGCTTGGTCCATGATGTTTACCATCGCCCTGATCATAGTGCCGTTTGCCGAGATGACGCAGGGTATCATCGTCAAGGAGAAATGCCTGGTGTGGGGCGGCGCCATAGGCCTGCTCGCAGGCTTATTTACGGTAGGTTGCCTCGCCGCTCGCGTCACCCTCTATGCGCAGTGGTATTTCCCCATGTTCATCGCAGCCTTCATAGCCATGATGATAGTCCCGGGCCACATCCTCAACCACAAAAGCCGAGTAGAACGATTAGAAAGCAAAAACTGACACCCTATGAAAGAACTCGATCCGCTTCTGCACTCACAGCTACGGCTTGCCATCGTCTCCATCCTCATGAATGTGGAAGAAGCTGATTTCGTATACCTCAAAGAAAAAACCGAATCCACGGCCGGCAACCTCAGTGTGCAGCTCGACAAGCTCTCCACCGCCGGCTACATCACCCTGACCAAGGACCTCACAGGCAAACGTCCGCGCACCGCCTGCGCCATCACCCCACAAGGGCGCCGGGCCTTCGAGGACTATGTGGAAGCCCTCCGCACCTACCTCCATCTATAACCGACAGCGCGCCCCGGACAAGGGCGCGCCGCCGTGTGTATTAAGCAGTTTACAGCTCATATCCAGCTGTTCTGCAGGCGCTTCACGGCTATCGACTCGGTGAGGATACGGATAAATTCCTGCATGGAGTGCTTGCGGTATGTTCCCTTGAGTATATGGACGCAGCCGGCCATCTGATTGTCAGGCACGTCGATGGGCACGGCCTTGACGTCGCGGACATCATAGATGGAATCTTCGGCCAGGACGGTGACAAGGCACGTCTGTCTGACGAGTTTCAGCAGGGTATTGACCTCGTTGAGCTCTATGCGGATCTTGAAATGATTATAGTCAGACACGATACTGTCAAAGGCATTGCGGGCCTGCAGGCCCTTCGAGGGCAGTGCAAGCTCGTAGCGCTCAAGCTCGGCCACAGTCACCTTATCCTTTGCCGCAAGAGGATGGCTGACGCTTACTATCGCCGACAATGAGTTCTGGAACAGAATGTGTGATTCCACATCCGCCAGCGGCTGTATGGGTCTGAAGGCGAGCACAAAGTCTATTTCACGTTTTGAGAGCAGCTCCATCAGTTCGTTCATCTGTTTGTAAACCACATTAAGCTTTATCCCGGGATACATCTTCATAAACGAGATTACGGACTCGGTGAGGATGGGGTTGAACGAATGTGTCACCCCGATGTTTAGCGTACCGGTAAGCAGTTTCCGCAGGTCATTTATGCGGTCGGCGCAGGCCTCCGCCTCGTGGATTGTGCGCATGGCGAAAGGCAGCATCACCTCCCCGGCTTCGGTGAGCCGTATGGAATGACTGTTACGGATAAAGAGCTGAGTGCCGAGCTCGTCCTCGAGCTGCTTGATCTGCTGCGAAAGCGAACTCTGGGCTATGTTGAGGCTTTTTGCCGCGTCAGAGAAATTCAGCGTCTCGGCAGCCCGGGTGAAGTATCTTAATTGTCTTAATTCCATATCTATGCAAAGATAGCGCAATATATCGTTATCTCGTAGCGGTAAACGACAGTTTTTTGAAAATAAACACCGGCACGGTGGCCCCGGTCACCATCCCCAAAATGATAAAGCCGCATGTCAGGCCATTATATGCAAGCAGATAGAGATAATGGCCGAACAGCTCCTCCTGTGTGTGATATAGACAGGAGAGCAACGCCTCAATGGTGCGGTAAGCATACATCCCCGGAATCATAGGCAGAAGCGCCGGGAAGAAGCAAACCTCAGCGGGGCATTTTATGCGCGAGGCAAAGAGCACGGCGAGCACCCCTATGGCAAAAGCCGCAACGGTGCTCGCTGCTACGATGTGCAGGCCTCCGAATTCCGGCATGGTCAGCACATAACGTATGGCATGACCGGCTGCTGCTATCAGCGCGATGGTCAGATAGGCGCGGTGGGGGGTGTTGCTGATGCTCGAGAATCCGATGGCGGCTATCGCCGCAAACAGGCCGTCCTCAATGACATTTATGAAAAACTCGTACCACATACTCTAAAACCATTTCAATCCGACAATCAGCATCCCCGCGCAAAGACCCGCCGACAGGCACACCGTCAGCACCGCAGCATCCATAAACCGTCCGAAGCCGCACAGATAATGGCGGTAAAGCATGTCGCTGACCGAGTTTACATACGGCACACCGGGGATGAGATAGAGCACACTCGTGGCCAGGGCTATCCCGGGCGTTGCGCCTATGCCGAATATCTGGCCGCCTGCGCTCAGAGACGCCGAGAAAAGCGATGCACAGAAAAAAGTAAGCCTGATATCACGGTGGTCCTCAAGCATTATCTGCTTGATCCGGCAGCCTGCGAGAGTTGTCAGAAACACTATCAGCATTGCCGCCCAGTCACCGCCAAACAGACGGCAGAACGAAGCGTTGGCGGCACTCGTCAGCAGCAGAACTTCCCGCTTGCCGGTAGGCTTGGTGAGCCTTATCGCTTCAAAACGCTCTATGGCCGCAGTAGTGTCAAGGCGGTTATCAGCCACCTCCCAGCTCAGCCGGCTCAGCCGGGCATTGAGGCTGAAACTCGTGCCGCAGCCGGCTGTACGGCGCACTGCTATACGGGCATCCGAAGGATTCTCCTTCCAAACAGTCACCGTCAGATGATTGGCCATGATGACAATGTCGAAGCCCGTGCCGAATGTTTCGGCCATTCTGCGGGTGTTTCGCTCGATGCGTATACATGTGGCGCCGCATCCTGACAGCAGCGCCGCATAATCGGCCAGAAAAGCTGCCGTCACATTCAGCCCCGCATCATCACACGCCCGGTCACAGATCCTCGAAGTCATCCTCTTCCTCGCCGTCGCCGGGAATATAAAACATATCCTTCTCTTTGCCGAGCCCTATGAGATGACGCGGCTTACGCTCACGCTGCCTGCGGCCATCCCGTTCGGCCGGATGGCGCTCCACAGCCCTGAATAAAAACGCACATAACAGCACTGCGGCTATCACGCACCATGCAATCATCGGTTGAGTCATAATCATTTGCTTTTAATTATGCCGCAAAATTACAACCGCCCCCACTGACAGGAAACAGTTCATCAAGGGATTTTCCTATCCCGGCTATAGCCAAATCCAATAGCCGCCGCAATTTATTCGTATTCTTTATTCTTTTTTTAACTTACTGACAGACTGCCCACTCAAACTAACGGGCGGCTGATATGTTAGTAAATTACATGTAGAATTAAATCATACTATGGACATCAATTCGCTTTTCGACCTTTCGGGAAAGGTCGCCATTGTTACAGGCGGAGGCGACGGCATAGGTGCCGGATGCAGTAAAATCCTTGCCGCCGCTGGAGCTTCGGTTGTGGTCAGCGATATCAGCGCCGACAAGGCTACGGCCGTGGCCGACGAAATCACCGCTTCAGGCGGAAAAGCCATGTCGGTGGCATGCAACGTGCTGGAAGATGCCGACCTGGTGAATCTTGTCGACACTGCAGTCAAGAGCTACGGCACTGTCAACATACTGGTCAACAACGCCGGACTCGGAGGCGGCGGCCGTGAGAACCCGTTCAAGATCGACACTGACTATGTGAAGCGCATATACAGCATCAACGTGTTCGCCCCATGGCGCCTCTGTCAGCTGAGTGTGCCGGAAATGGAGAAATCAGGCTACGGCAGCATTGTCAACATCACGTCGATGAGTTCCGTCGACAAGGAACCCGACATGTGTGTCTACGCATCGTCAAAAGCCGCACTCAACCATCTTGCAGCCAATCTGGCCTACGATTTCGGCCCCTACGGAGTACGTATCAACAATGTAGGCCCCGGTGCCACACGCACAAACGCCCTGCTTTCAATCCTCACGCCCGAACTTCAGGAAAAAATGCTCCGCCACACACCCATCAAGCGCCTCGGAGAGGTCGATGACATAGCCCGCGCCGTGCTTTTCTTCGCCTCACCGGCATCCTCATGGGTCAGCGGCCAGGTGATCTTTGTGAATGGCGGAGGCGACCAGACTTTAAGCTGACCACTTGCTAACTTTATGCTATTATGAATCTTGCTAATGAACTTTTAGACTTTTCCGGAAAAGTCATACTCATAACCGGAGCCGCCGGCGCAATAGGCAGCGAGGCCGCCCGCCGGTTTGCAATGTTAGGCGCCAACGTGGCGCTGACCGACATCAACGAGGAGAAGGTCAAAGCCGTGGCCGCACGTATCACGGCCCATGCAGGTGTGGAGTGCATCGGCATCCGCGCCGACGCCACCAAGGAGGAGGAACTGAAGGCACTCGTGGATCAGGTAGTTGGGAAATTCGGCAAAATCTCAGGCCTGGTCAACAACGTGGGCTGGGGTAAAGCCACACCCCTATGGGGCTCCGACACCGAGGCCATGGTTGCCTCCTATAAGCTCAACACCGTCAGCGCCTACAACATGACCAGATACTGTATGCCTTACCTGCGCAAGGAGCCTAATGCATCGGTGGTATTCTCAGGCTCGATGGTGGGTGACACCCCTTCGCCCGAGTTCATCGAATACTCCACCGCCAAGGCAGGCCTGATCAACATGGCCCACAGCATGGCCGTGGCCTCCGGCCCCGAAGTGCGTTTCAACGTTGTGGTCATCGGCTCGGTCGACAACGGCGACGCCACGCTCGAAGCCGGCTACGACCCCGCCATGCTTCAGCGCATCTCCGACTCCATAGTGATGAAGCGCCGAGGCACACCTGCTGACATTGCCAACGCCTTCGTGTTTCTGATGAGCAATGCTGCATCGTGGATCACCGGCATCAACCTGATGGTTGACGGCGGCGGCATATACAAAAGCAAAATGCCGGGCTGACCCGCCGCCCGCATGACAAAAAATGGCACCGCCCGGGCGGTGCCATTTTTTGTCGTTAGCCTACATATTGATAGACTTGAAGTTCGAGAAACATGATTCAATCATATCTCGCGTATGTTGACACAAGTCGGCGGAAAACTCTGTCCGTCAAAGATCACAGTATTGGTGACAGGACATTTAAATTGCGAAGCCACTTCCTTCATATTGTTAAGAAAATCCGAGCGCAAGGTTGCTCCTGACTTTATTTCAAAAAGATGGATTGACCTGCCGTCCTCTATTACGGCATCAACCTCAACCCCTGACTTTTCCCGGTAAAAATTAATGCGAGGTTCCTCACCCTCATTATATGACTTTTTCATCAATTCGCAGATTGCCAGATTTTCGAATAATGCACCGCGTAAATAGTGATTCCGGAGTTCCTCTTCATTTTTAATCCCCAGAAGGAAACAAGTCAGACCTGTATCATAAAAATAGATCTTTGGCATCTTGGTCAATTGTTTCGACACATTTAAGAAATATGGTGTCAGCGGAAAGACTATATAAGATGTCATCAGAATTGAAAGCCATTCCTTTATAGTCACTGATGAGACCCCTACTTCCCGGGCAATAGCAGAAGCATTGAACTCTGTGCCGATTCTGGCTGCCAAAAGCCGCATAAACTTATCAAAAGCCACAAGATTTTTTATTTTTAATAAATCTCTGAGATCCCTCTCGACGTAAGTGTTATAATAACTTCTATAGTATATGCTGAAAGGAGCCCCTTCTGCATTGACTCTCGGATAAAGCCCCTTCAGGATTATCTCATCAATCGTTTCCCCCCTTACACGATCCTTTAATTCCGATAATGAAAAAGGCAATAATGTAAAAAGTGCCGCCCTCCCCGCCAATGATTGAGAAATGGATTTCAGCAGCTTAAAATTACTGCTTCCGGTCAATATATAGCGCCTGTCAGGATACTCATCAACTCTTACCTGAATCATCGATAGAATTTCCGGAACATTCTGCACTTCATCAATTATCACATTGTCACCCAGCTGATCGATAAATCTCGTCGGATCCCTCATTGCATTTGAGCGCGATGTAATATCTTCAAGATTTACAAAGTTGAACTCCGGAAACAGATGCTTGCACAGACATGTCTTACCTGATTGCCTCGGCCCGGTTATGACTGTAACCGGGAAGAATTTCTGAGTATTCTGAATTATCGGAGCAAGCAATCTATCTATATAATCTGCCATAAAATCGAGTATTTTGAGGTCAACATAAAGGGGTTACTTACTAAGTTCAACTTTAATAATTTTAAAGTACGACTTTAATTTCTGATTTCTATAAAATAAAAACGAAGTCAAATACTTCGTTTAAATTTTTGCGGAGCGACCGAGATTCTTGCTATGCAAGCGCCTTGCGGCGATGACGAACTCTGCTCGTCCGAACCTCGGCAGTCCTTAAAAAGGACTCCGTCCATTTTGCGGAGCGACCGAGATTCGAACTCGGGATACCCTTTTGGGGTATACACGCTTTCCAGGCGTGCCTCTTCAGCCACTCGAGCACCGCTCCTTCGGATTTGACAAGGGGATTAAACGCCCGACTCATCAGCTTGCTGTAGCTTAAAGCAGTGCAAAGCTACGCATTTTTTTTCAATTTCACATCATACCTCCCCATTTTTATTTCCTCCGGTTCATCACGATTATCAACTCACACTGTCATCCAGCGACTTAGAGAATCTTATTATGCGAAATTTCTAAAAAATAATCACGATGCTTTTTGGGCACACTAACTCGCGATAAGAGACTTATCTGCCTGCCGGAGTGTAGATCAGAACCTGTGAAGTCATACATTCTCTTCCCGAGCAGCAACTCAGCTTTCTTCTTAGCCGTCCGGCCGTAATATCCTATGAGTGAGAGCAGATTCAATTGAAAAAAGACACCAAGCCGCTTAAGCGTCGAATAGTCTTTTTCCACCATGTAGTTATATCGCTCCGGATGTGCGAGTACAGGCGTCAGGCCCAGTGACATTATCTCCTCCAGCGTATCATAGAAATTCGCGGGCCGGTCATAATATGACGTCTCGACAAGAAGCTTGTTGCCTTCATCTCCTATGGCAAGCAGATTACGATCGGAGATGTTTTTACTCAGCATCGCATCCATCATGTTCTCAGCAGCCAGATGAAGTTTTATATTGCCTTTATATGACCTGACAAGTTCATCAAACACCAAAGAAAGTTTGGAGGCGGTGTTGGGGATATCCTCCATAATATGTGGGGTAAGCCATATCTCCTTAATGCCCAGAGCCTCATATTCATTAAGAATTCTCAGCGACTCTTCAATGTTTTTTACACCGTCATCTACTCCCGGAAGGATATGACAATGTCCGTCGACCATCCCTGCGGTCAATTCCTCATTCAGGGTTTTCCGTGAAAACAATTTAGAGAATGGAAACACCAATTACCCTTTCTTATTTTTCTTGGAACCGTAATTTCCATAGTGTCCATAGCGGCCGTAGCCATATCCGTTTCTGTAGCCATAACCGTAACGGCTGTCACTACTTGATGTACCGTTGAGGATGAGACCCATATTGCGGTATTTCTTCTCCTTATACATTTTGTCGAGTTCGGGAATCATGCTTCTTTCAAGAAGGCCTGCTCTTACCACAAACAATGTACGGTCCGCTTCCTTGGCAAGAATCTGGGCATCAGCCATCATCTCAACGGGAGGACAATCAATGAAGATATAGTCGTATTCTTTTTTCAGCTCTTCTAAAAGTTCACGCAGTTTGCCGTTTTCGAGCAATTCAGTGGGATTCGGGGGAATTTTGCCTACCGGCAGCACACAAAGATTATCATGAAGCGTGTCGCACACTATCAGATTGTCAATATCTTTTTCCGCACCGATAAGCCAGTTAGTAAGGCCTGCTTTAGGAGAGTCGACATATTCGGATGCAGAGGCACGGCGAAGGTCACCGTCGATAACAAGTACCTTTTTGCCTTTCAATGCCAACGACATGGCTATGTTCATGGTAAGGAAGGTCTTGCCGCTTGAAGGATTGAACGAGGTGACCATTATTACTGAATGAGAGTTTTCACCGCCCGAGATAAAATCAAGATTTGTTCGCAGCACACGGAACGCTTCGTTAACCACATCGCGGTTGCCTTCCGAAACTACAAGTCTTGAATCCTTTTCTTTCTTATCGGGTTTGTCATACGGTATCTCACCGATAAAAGGAATTGCAAGGCCTTCAAGATCCTTACGACCTCTCAACTTGGTATTGCTGGCCTCTCGAATATAAATAATGCCAAACGGTATCAGGAGTCCGGCTAAGAATGCAATGGCATATATATTCCTGCTCACCGGCGAAGTAGGAAGCGATGAACCATGAGGACTTTCTATCACGCTTGTGTTGTAGGCTGTAAAAGCCTGTGAAAGCTCGTTCTCCTCACGCTTCTGCAGGAGGAACAGATAAAGAGCCTCCTTCACTTTCTGCTGGCGCTCCACTGACAGAAGATAACGTGCCTGTGTAGGATTGGCGGCAATTCGTGAAGTGGTCTGTCGTTCGCTTTTCTCGAGGTCGCGGATTTTCGTATTGAGTGCTACGATATGGTTGTCAATGGATGCGACAATCGCATTTCGGATATCGTCCAACTGCGCGTCCAGATCCTTGACTGCCGGATTCTTGGCGGAAGAATTGGCCACCAGGGAATTCCTGCTCTGAAGAGTGGTGTTATATGCGGTGATCTGGGATTCGATATTTGCGGCTTCAAGACCTACATTGACGGGGAGCATCTGAAAATTGTTCGCCTGATCGGTCATGAAATTCTTGATATAACGAGCCATCTGAAGCTGTGTGCCGAGAGCCACAAGTTGATCTGCTGTGGCACTGCTCTGCGCCATATACATAGATGAGGCCTGGTTCACATCGGGTATAAGGTGCTCGCTCTTAAAGGAAGAAATGTCCTGATCAACGTTTCCGAGCTCGCTTTCGATGACATTCAGACGCTCGTTGATGAAATTGGATGTGCTGACCGCTATCTGATTCTTTTCTCTTATCCAGTTCTCATTATATACGGCGATAAGGGCATTCAGGATATCCTCGGCTCTCTCCGGAGATTCATCCGTACAAACAAGCTTTATGATGTTGCCTTTATCATCTTTCAACGATATATTCAACTTTGCTTTACAGCTGCCTGCCGCAGCGCTGACTGATGATTTCGCAACCGAAAGGTCAACGGTCTCACCCTCCTTATAGTTCGGAGTGGCGACAACCACAAGACCGCCTAACGGTGTCTCGATAGTGCTGCCGAGATTACCGGTAAATTCCTCGCCCGAGTACTCCCGGTCGCCTTTCACAAAGTCTGAGAGAGACACTTTCCCATCAGCCGCCACATGCAGTTTGAAGGATCCCGAATTATCGTTCACTACACTGTCCTGCATTACCATTACGGGCAACGATATGCCATAGGCTACCTCATCATGGAAGCGGCCCTCCTTTGAATAACTGAATGTCAGGTTAAGCCTTTTGACTACCTCCTTCATAAAATCGCTTGATTCCAGGGATGCAATCTCGTCAGCGACATTGGTATTTGACTGGATTAGGCCGAGATCGGAAAATCCTTCTACATTCGATGAGATCGAGCCGCCATTTGAATCAGTCTTTATCCTTATGGTAGCTTCTCTGGTATAAATCGGAGTCGTGCGCATCAGATAGAGTGTCGCGAGTCCGAGACATACAGCTATTGAAAGAAGAATCCAGGGCCATTTACGAAGGCCAATCTTAAGGATGTCCTTAATGTTTATTGTATTCGCATTTGCCTGCTCGGGTTCTTGGTTAAGTTCTTCAGCCATCTTCCTGTTATTTGAAAATAAGTACTGCTACAGAAGTTACAAATGACGCTACCGTAATCCAGAACGAAGGAGTGAGGATACTGTTTCCGTTTACAGTACGCTGGCGTTTCTTCATATTTACCGGTTCCACATATACCACATCGTCCGGCTGAAGGTAGTAGACCGGAGAGGAATACAGTTCATGCGCATTGGTAAGATCAACTCTATATGCGTATGGTTTACCGTCAATTTCTCTTGTCACAAGGATATTGTCACGTTTACCGGTAATGGTCAGATCACCGGCGAGGCTGAGTGCCTCAAGAATAGTTATCTTATCCTTGTTGATATCATACCTTCCGGGGGCGTTGACCTCGCCCATTATATTTATGCCGGTATTGACATATTCCATGGTGACGATAGGCTCTTTGACAAGATCTTCCGAGATCAGACGGTTCTTGATGTATTCGGTGACCTCGTTTCTGTTCATTCCGGCCACATGTATCTTGCCAAGCACCGGGAAATCAATATCACCTTCCTTGGTTACAGTATAACTTGACACTCTCGAGTTACCGGTTGATGACCCGGTTCCACCTACACGGTTCGATGCCTCGACCAGATTGAACATATTGGTAAGTTGGGGGTCACGGGAATTGACCAGGATGGAAATCTTGTCACCGGGTCTTACCCTGATGTCATTGACTGTAATAATTTCGCCGACATATCCATCCGTCATATCCTGCATATAAGTGACATCCTTGGGAGCCGAGCATGAGGCAAGGATGAATGTTGCCGCGAAAAAAGCTATTAAAGATTTTATTGTCATAATAATATAATTTTCAAATAAATTGAATGTAATCCGGAGAGACTTCATATATCACGGCCAGAACTCCGGGCACTTCAATTACCAGTTTCTTCTTACGGGAACCTCTCACCGAAAGGAGCTTCCCCTCGTAGCCGTTCATCACCCCGTCACACACAAGCCTTACTTTCTTGCCATACGAAAGAGTCGTAAGTTCCTCGGGAGTATAGTATTTCGGAGTCTGGGTAGCCATGACAGCCTCCATGAACAAATCCATGTCACGTTTCCTTACAGTCATTGGCTGCTGATATCCCATCCCCTTAATGAACCTGTACTGCAAAGTATCTGTTCTATTGATGAGAGGGTCCAGTTCTTCCCTTGTGGCATGAACAAAAAGCAGATCATGAATAATCGGAACCTGCTTTCTTATCTTCTTGTTACCCTTCCCACTGACTACCCATTTCATAGGGGTAAACACTTCCAGTCCTTCCTGCTGTACACGAAGATACCCCGGAAACTTAGCAATTGGACGGGTCAGATCACGCAGGACAAACCAATTTCTGCCGTCAGTAGGATCGGTATTCACATTCTCCATTACCTGTATCTCTCAAATGGTGTTTTCTCAATCAAGACAACGATCTCTAATCCCATCCAATTCACAACACATTGATCATCAAGTAGTTCGACAATAAAAGGATGAGAAATCGCCCTCAATAGTATAGTTTAATACCTGAATGTCCATATAGAACAGGAATCTCGGGTATTAAGTCAATAGTTATTAGATAGAATTTATAATTTACCTTGCAAAATTACAATATAATATCAAAAACCATGTAGTTGCTTCGCTGATTTCTCCATATTTAACAATCTATAACATCTTTTAGCCGAACAACGATAACGTATAGGGCTTATACGAGCTTGTTCAATAACGAATGTTACCGTCACAAGAAATCGATAAGAAATCGATATAATAAAAGGATCACTTTTTTCAGTGCGGAAGCTTGATGATTCGGAAATTTTGTGTAACTTTGCATCGGGTAAGTCCTACACGACCAGCTCCCCGAAAACTCCGTCAGATCTTGACCGAAGCAGCGGTATCGGGTTGTAGCGGTGCGATGTAGTAAGCTTACCCTTTTTTGTGCCCTGACGGCAACTGTCCGACAAGTCCGACCGGTTCCTGATAATATAAGCAGACGCCACATCCCGCAACGGGATGTGGCGCTATTGTTTTGGTGTAATCAGCCGGGGATTATTTCACCTGCCAGGTTTCGCCGGCAAGTATCATAGAGCGGAGCGAATCGAAGCCGTGAGCGGCGCGCACGGTTTCCACCTGACGGTCAACCTCATCATTGTAAGTCAGCGAGTCGACATCGCGGATCACACCGATAGCCAGAGGCAAATCGGTGCCGTCCATCATGGCAAGCTGCTGATGGAGGAAGTTGGTGGGTGTGTGGGCGTCATGCACCAGCACATCGTCAATCGTGTAACCGTCCTTGCCTATCTCAACGGCCTTGAGCAGAAAGCCGTCGCGCACGAGGCCCTTCTCGCTGTTCTTGCCGAAGAGCATCTTCTCGCCGTGTACCAGATGAATAGTGCGGTCGGCGCGGTATTCGCGGTCGGTGATGCGGTTATGGATGCCGTTGTTGTAGATCACGCAGTTCTGGAGAATTTCCACCACTGAAGCGCCGTGATGGCGCGCGGCGGCCAGGAGCACCTCCTGCGATATCTGAAGCTCCACATCGATACTGCGGGCAAAGAAATTGCCACGGGCGCCAAATACAAGCTCTGCCGGGATAAACGGATCCTCGGTGGTGCCGTAAGGCGATGATTTCGACACGAAACCGCGATCGGATGTCGGGGAATACTGCCCCTTGGTAAGACCGTAGATCTTGTTGTTGAACAGCAGCATGTTGATGTCGATATTGCGGCGCACAGCATGGATGAAGTGGTTGCCACCGATAGCGAGACCGTCGCCGTCGCCCGAAATCTGCCATACGGTCATTTCGGGATTAGCCACCTTGAAGCCTGTGGCGATGGCAGCGCCGCGGCCGTGGATGGTGTGGAAACCGTAGGTATTCATATAGTAAGGGAGGCGTGACGAGCAGCCTATACCCGAGATCACGGCGGTCTTATGGGGCGCTACGCCAAGAGCCGCCATGGCTTTGTGGAGGGAGTTGAGTATGGCATGGTCGCCGCATCCGGGACACCAGCGCACCGGCTGGTCGCTCTTAAAATCGGCGGGAGTGAAAGCTGTGGTTTCCATAATTATCTGTCCATTATATTGTTGACGGCATTGACAACCTCTTCCACCAGGAAGGGCTGGCCTTGAATCTTATTGATACGCTCTATTCTCACTTCGGGGAAATGGCACTGCAGATAGTCGGCAAACATGCCGGTGTTGAGCTCGGCCACAATCACGCGCTTGTAACCGGCGAGTACCTCGCGGGTGTTGGCGGGCAGCGGGTTGATATAGCGGAAGTGGGTAAAAGCCACCTTGCGGCCCATGCGGTTGAGTTCGGTGGCGGCGGTGCGCAGATGACCGTAGGTGCCACCCCAGCCCAAAAGAAGGGTGTCGGCGTCATCGGGGCCGATAACCTCGAGCAGAGGGATGTCGTCGGCAATGCGGGCAATCTTTTCGCGACGGGTCTCCACCATCTTCTCATGGTTGATCGGGTCAGTGGAGATGGCGCCGGTGTTATAGTCCTTCTCGAGGCCGCCGAGACGGTGCATGGCGCCTTCGGTGCCGGGGATGGCCCAGTAGCGCACCTTGTTGTCATCGCGGCGCTCGTAGGGGCGCCAACCGCCTTCGTCGATGCGTTCTTTCGGCAGATAAGGAGGCTTGATGGCGGGATATTCGTCATCGTCGGGAATACGCCAGGCCGATGAGCCGTTGCCTATGAAGGCGTCGGTGAGCAGAATCACCGGGGTCATGTGTTCGATAGCTATGCGGGCGGCCTCGAAGGCCATGGTGAAGCAGTCGGTAGGCGATGCAGGAGCCACCACAGCCACGGGCGATTCGCCGTTGCGGCCGTAAAGAGCCTGCATCAGGTCAGTCTGCTCGGTCTTGGTGGGCAGACCGGTGGAGGGACCGCCGCGCTGCACGTCGATCACCACCAGCGGCAGTTCGGCGATCACGGCCAGGCCTATGCCTTCGCTCTTGAGCGCCAGACCGGGACCGGAAGTGGAGGTCACGGCAAGATCGCCGGCAAAGGCTGCGCCTATGGCCGAGCACACGCCGGCTATCTCGTCCTCCATCTGGCATGCCTTGACGCCCAGATCCTTACGCTTGGCAAGTTCCTGAAGGATGTCCGTGGCCGGGGTGATGGGATAGCTGCCCAGGAACAGCGGACGTCCGCTCTTTTCCGAAGCCATTATGAGGCCCCACGCGGTGGCGGTGTTGCCGTTGATATCAGTATATGTGCCGGGACGTGCGGCCTGCGATTCAATGCGGTATGTCGACACCGAGGCGTGGATGTTGGCGCCGTAGTTCCAGCCGGCTTCGAGCACCTTGGTGTTGGCCTCGAGGATGGCGGGTTTCTTGGCGAATTTCTTGCTGAGGAAGTGCTTCACGCTCTCCATGGGGCGGTCAAAGAGCCAGCACACCAGGCCGAGGGCAAAGAAGTTGCGGCACTTGATGATGCTCTTGTTGTCGAGACCGCTGTCGGCCAGGGCGGCCTTGGTCATCGAGGTGACAGGCACGTCGAGCACCTGGGCGCTGATGCCCAGTTCCTTGAACGGATCCATGGTCTGATAGAGCGCCTTGCGGAGGTCGGCTTCCTTGAAAGAATCGATATCCACTATTATCACGCCGCCCTCTTTCACATGCTTTACATTGGTTTTCAGCGCTGCCGGGTTCATGGCCACGAGCACGTCGCACTTGTCGCCGGGGGTATGCACATCCTGGCCTACACTGACCTGAAAGCCCGAAACGCCGCCGAGCGAGCCCTGCGGAGCGCGGATTTCAGCCGGATAGTCGGGGAAGGTCGACACCTGGTTGCCCATACCGGCCGATACATTGGTAAAGATATTGCCCACGAGCTGCATGCCGTCGCCGGAGTCACCCGAGAAACGCACCACAACCTTATCGAGGGTTTTCACACTGGTTTCTTCTAACATTCTTGTGATGTATATTTATGGTATGATTATTGGTTTATTGTCAAAATGCTACTTTATGCAGCAAAGATATTCATAATTTATGAATCTACCATCATTTTTTGCCATGATTGAAGCGAAGTTCCTTTCCGCGTGTGCTTCCGAAGGTCACTCCGAGGCGGTAGGCCACGTGGCCGTTGACCAGCGTCATGTCCACCTTATTGCTTACCGTAAGCCCGCTCAGCGGAGTCCAGCCGCAGCGGCTCACCGCCCACTGATCGGTGATGGTGTAAGGCTCGCAGTCGTTGTTGACCAGCACCAGATCGGCATAATAGCCCGGACGGATGAACCCGCGGCGGTCAATGCCGTAGACCAGCGCGGGATTGTGGCACATGGTGCGCACCACGTCCTCAAGGCTGAAATAGCCCTCTTCGGCCATCTGGAGCATGAGAGTTAGCGAGAACTGTATCATGGGCATACCTGACACAGCGGTGAGCGCCGTTCCGCGTTTCTCCTCAAGAAGATGGGGGGCATGGTCAGTGGCAACGGTGTCGATCACGCGGGCGCTGACGGCCTTGCACAGCGCCTCGCGGTCAGCAGGGCGCTTGATGGCGGGATTGCACTTGATGCGGGCGCCGAGCATCTCATACTGTTCGTCGCTGAAGGCCAGGTACTGGGGACATGTCTCGGCTGTAATCAGCTTACCATCAACCGGTCCGGCCTCAAGTAGCTGAAGCTCGTCGGCCGTCGACACATGCAGCAGGTGAAGCCGGTGATTATACTCGCGCGCAAGCCCGACAATGCGGCGCGAGGCCTCATAACACACTTTATGATTGCGTATTACCGGGTGAAATTCCATGGGCAGATCCTCACCGTAGCGGGCCACGACGGCCTCACGGTTGGCCTTTAGCAGAGCCTCGTCCTCGGCATGCACTGCCACGAGCGCGGGCACTTCGCTCATTATCCTGCGCATCACCGCCTCGCTGTCCATCAGCATGTTGCCGGTCGATGAGCCCATAAACAGCTTCACGCCGGCACAGCGGGTGTAGTCGGCGCGAAGAAGCTCGTCGATATTGTCGGATGTGGCGCCGATGAAGAAGCCGTAGTTGGCCGCCGACACTTCGGAAGCCCTTTTTAGTTTGGCCTCGAGGGCCTCTACGGTCACGGTGGCGGGCTTGGTGTTGGGCATGTCGATAAACGATGTCACACCGCCGGTCACGGCGGCAACGCTCTCGGTCTGCATGTCGGCCTTATAGGTCAGGCCCGGATCGCGGAAATGCACATGGGTGTCGATGACGCCGGGCAGCAGCAGACGGTCGCGGCCGTCTATCACCACGGCGTTCTCTTCCAGAAGGGCCGGCGGTTCGCCCTCGCCCACGGCGGCTATCATCTCGCCTTCGGTGAGCACATAGCCCGTGAAGGCCTTGCCCTCATTGACTATCACCACGTTATGAATCAGCATCCGCTGATCCGCATCTATCTCATTTTGATTCATATTTCGGATATTTTCTAAACCAGCTGCCTGTCTTGAGGCGGATTACACCAAACACCGCCTCGCTGAATATGCCGCCCGACATCTTGCTTGTGCCGAGCACACGGTTCACGAAGATAATCGGCACCTCCTTGATGCGGAAGCCGCATTTGTGGGCGGTGAATTTCATCTCTATCTGGAAGGCGTAGCCTTTGAAGCGGATTTTGTCGAGCTCAACGGTCTCGAGCACACGGCGCGTGTAACAGGCGAAGCCTGCCGTTGTGTCGCGCACCTTGAGCCCTGTGACCAGGCGCACGTAGGCCGAGGCATAATAGCTCATCAGCACCCGGCCCATGGGCCAGTTGACCACGTTGATGCCGGTGATGTAGCGCGAACCTACGGCCATGTCGGCCTCGCCCGAGGCGCATGCCTCATAGAGTTTGGGCAGATCCTCTGGATTATGCGAAAAGTCGGCGTCCATCTCGAAGATATACTGATAGCGCGGACGCTGAAGAGCCCACTTGAAGCCGGTGATATAGGCGGTGCCGAGGCCGAGTTTTCCCCGGCGTTCGACCATGAACACACGGTCGGCATACTCCTTCATCTTGTCGCGCACTATGTCGGCAGTGCCGTCGGGCGAACCGTCGTCGATAATCAGCACATCCATGCGCTTGGGCAGGTTCATCACGGCGTCGATAATCGCCGCTATGTTCTCGCGCTCATTGTAGGTCGGTATGATTACAATGCAGTCTGACACCTCGATGTCGTCATCCTTCAGGCCGCCGGTATTTGTTTGCATACAATATATAATATATGTGTTGGATTAGAATTTATATGTGGCGCCTACAAGGCCGGTGATGCCCTGACCGGGCATGCCGCCTATAAGCAGAGTCTTGCGGTTGAGCAGATTCTCGCCGCGCAGAAAGGCGCTCCACTGCGGGGTGATGCGGTAAACGGCTCCGGCCTTGAGATTGCTGATTATGCCCAGACTCTCCACGCGCATGTCGGATTTGCCTTCTATGCCGTTCATGGCGTTGCCGGGGTAGAAGCGGTCATAGTTCATGCGGCGCCCTCCGCGGTATTCCCAGCCAAGGGTGATGTCGAGGGGCTTCCAGGGGGTGACACGCAGGTCAATGTTTGCCACTTCGCGGGCGCGGTCGCGCCATTGGTAGTAGCCGCGGTTGTTACGGCGCGGCGCCATCTCGAATCTGGCACTGAGATCCACGGTGTTGCGCCAGTTGTAGCCCACGGCAGCCATGAATCTGAAGCCTTTCATGTCGGAGGGAGCGAAAATGGTCGACATCTCGGCTATGCGCAGCGGCATAAGCCAGTCGTTGGCTATCGAATAGCTTGCGGCCACTTCGGCGTAGACCCCCTTCCAGCTGCCGAACACCACTCCCAACTGGCCTTCGAGCGGAATGTGGGAGTAGCGGTGTGCGGTGAAGGGCATGGTGTAAGGAGCCGCGTCAAAGAGCGATGCGGCCGAGTTCTGCCATTCGCCGCCCGTGGCCTTGAGGTAGGCTTTGAAGGTTGCCGAGGGCTTCCACACAGCCAGTGCAGCAGGTGAGATATGGAACAGCTTGCCGCCGTTGAACGTGAAGTCGACGTTTACGCCCAAGTCAAGCGTTAGATCGGTCAGATCCAGACGGTAATGGGGAGTGAACTCAAGGAGTGTTGGGTGCTCTTTGGGGAGCATGTACACCAGATCAGCTCCGGCGGCGGGCAGACCGTTGCGGCCGTCGTTGAGATGCTCTACCTTCACTTTCAGCCCGGCCGACGAGGAGCCGAAGAAACGGCCTTCGAAGAAACCGTTGAAGCTGAAACGGCTTTCGCGGAGCGGGCGGGCGGGACCGGTGACGGTGTTATGTGCGTAGTCGAGCTCCTCGTAGCCCAGCGAGTTGGTGTAGCCGAAATAGCCGTAGGCGGCGCCGGCTCCTGCGCTGAGGTTGCCGTGGCGGATGGTCCAGAGGGCCGACAGGTTATAGCGGTGCACGTTCTGGTTGGCCATGCGGTCGATCACGGGCATATTGTAACGGGTGAAAGTGTAGTCGGTGCCGGCGTCGATAAACGATTCCCGGCCCACGGCCTGATGGAGCGCCAGGCCTAAGGTAAGGTCGTTGCGGCGCATGTAAAGCGAGGGGAATGGACTCGCGGGATCGGCGAACCCCCCTTCGCCGGGACGGCCGGGCGATGTGGGACCGGGCACAGAGTTGCTGAGGTTCTGCTGGGGTGTGCCGCGGTAGGCGAAACCGTCATACTGCAGCCAGCCGTTGAGACGCGTGTGGTCGGTGTCGAGAATCTTATAACCGGCCGAAGCGCCGAGATTATATTTGGGCATGAAGCCTAAGGCGGCATAGCCGCGGAAGGGCGAGCGGTAGATGGTGTCGGCGTAGGCTGCCGGCTCGAGGGTGGTCACCTCGCCCGGAAGGTCCACCTTCACCTGATAGGCGCTGTAAGGCAGCGGGGTAAGACGGGTCGAGGGCATCTCTATCACCGGGTTGACGGCCGGTTTGTCTATGGGACGAAGCTCGGGAGTCGATTCGAAATGAACCGTAACGTTCTGATTGCTGTTCTGCGCCGGAGCGGCGGCTCCGATAGTCACGGCCATGGCGGCCGCTATATATTTCAATACTGATTTCATCGTGATGGTTGGTTTACATGCATTTATTTCAGACGTTCGTCAATCATGGTGAAGATGTCGGCTTCCTCGCCGGGATAGTTGGATTTGAGCGACTTGAGATAGGCGTCGGCCTCGAAATCGTTGCCCTGGGCGCGGAGGATGTCGCTGAGCACTATGAAGCCGCGGGCATACCAGTAGTTGCTCGGCGAGCCGGCGTCGATAAAGGCGTCGGCCACCTTGCGGGCCTTGTCGGTCATGCCGCGGTCAAGCAGGTTCTGAGCCAGATAGACGGCACTCTTCGAGCCGTAGAGGTCCGACGGGTCGGAGGCCAGCTCCTCCCATTCGCGGGCGGCACCGTCGCGGTCGCCGGTCTCGTTGAGAGCCAGGGCGCGGTAGAATATCACCTGACGGCGTTCGGGCACCACGTCGGCCGTTGAACTGAGCAGGCGCTCGGTGGAGACGAGCACATCGTCATAGCGGCCGAGGTCAATGGCGGTCAGCATGATGCCCATGCGGGCGTCGCGGTGTTGGCGCGGGGTCGAGGCTATGGCTTCGAGTGATTTATAGGTGTTGAGTGCTATCTCGCCTTTGCCTTGTGCGCGCTCGGCGTTGGCCTTGATCAGAAGGGCGTCGGCGGTCTGCGGGGCGTGAGGATATTCATTGACAAGCCGTGCGGCAAACAGCTCGGCCTTGGGATGCTCGTCGGCTTCGGCGGCTGCCTCGGCTACGAAATAGAGTGCGTCGGGGACATTGGCACCGCGGGGATACTGCTTAAGATACTGGTCAAGCAGGCGGGTGGAATGGTCGGCGTAGTACTCCTCCTCGGCTTTGGAGAAGGCGAGGGCCTCGAGTTCGGAAATCTCCACCTGAGGAGCGTCAGGCACCGAGCTCATGAAGCTGACGAACTCGGGAAGGCGCCCTTCGTCGGCATATATTCCCTTGAGGTCGTTGATGGCGGTGCGGGCCTCATCGCTGGTGGGATAGAGTCGGATAAGCTCCTGATAGGTGGTCTCGGCCTCTTCGTGGCGGCCGGCCTCGATCTGGGCCAGCGCCAACTGCAGGCGCGCCTTGCGGCCGTGGGCGGTAGAAGGGTAGATATCGATCATGTCCTTGTAGGTGTCCATGGCCTTGACGGGCTGGCCCAGCGAGGTGTAGGCCTCGGCCTTGGCCATGAGGGCGTCGGGGGCGAGGGTCGAGCCGGGGAAGCGCTCCATCATGTTGTCGAGCATGGTGATGCTCCCCTTGAAGTCGCGCTCGAGTCCGCGCATTATGGCCATCTGATACATGGCATAATCACCGGCGGCCTCGTTAGTCTCGAAGGCGCGGCGGTAAATCTTCTCGGCGTCGGCATACTTACGCTGCATATATAGGGCGTCGGCCTCGCGGTTGAGGGCATCGGCTTTCATGGCGGCGTTTACCGAGGGATTTCCGCTGACTTTGCGGAAATTGACCGCGGCGTCATCGTAGCGTTCCTGCGCCATGCGGGTGTAGCCGAGATTATAGTAGGCCATGTTGCGGTTGGGATCGTCGGCCGGGGCGGTGCGCAGGAATTCAAGGTAGCCGGCGGCGGCTTCGCTGTAATCGCCGGTGTCGTAGCGGCAGTTGGCGGCCCAGAGCCGGCACTGGCGGGTGACATCGGGCTTGCCTCCGCGGGCCGCGGCTCCGAGGTCAAACTGGCGCAGGGCGGCCTCCACATCGTTGTGGTACAGGCGGGTACCATAGAGGAAGTGGGCGCGCTGTCCGGCCTGGAGCATGCTCTCGGTGGGATTGCGTATGCCCTCTATCACGCGAAGGGCGCTCTCGTAATCATCGTCGGTCATATAGCCGGTCACGAGACTCTCGCGCACATTGTCGTTATACGGCGAATCGGGATATTTCTTCAGGAAGTCCTCGAGCATGCCCACTGAGTTGACAAAAGGCAAACGGCCGCCGTCCATGCGGGCTGCTATGTAGTTGTAGCGGGCCACCTCGGTGATGCGCTTGTCGGCGTCGATTTTTGTGGCGTTGTCAAAGGCCATGAGGGCGCCGTTGCTGTCGCCCTGCTTCACATAGCACTGACCCAGGTAGAGCCATGCGCTCTGTCCCATGGTGCCCTCCTGTGCGGTGGCTTTCTGCAGCAGAGGGATGGCCTCTGCATAACGGGCGGCGTCATACTCACACACGCCCAGCATGTAGTAGGCTGACGGACGGGCGTCAGGTGTCTCGGCCACATAGCTTTTGAGGTAAGGAATGGCGTCCTCGGCGCGGCCGAGATTATAGAGTGATTCGCCGCACACCCGCTTGAGCTCGGGGGCGAACTGCGGCACTGCGCCGCTGCGCAGGGCACGGCTGCCTGCGTCGAGGGCTTTCTGCCAGTCGCCCTCGGCAAAATAGATCTGGCTGAGGTAATATTCGGCGGCTGTGCCCGGATCGCGCGATGTGTCCACCTGCCTGAACAGCTCGCGGGCTTCGCTGTAGCGGTGCTCGCTGTAAGCTATGTAGGCCAGGTAGAAGCGGGCGGCATTGCCGTACTCCGGACTGGTGGCGATGGAGGCGAAGGCGGCCGAGGCCTCGCGGTTAAGACCTAACAGCATGTCGCTGTAAGCGGTGCGGTAAAGCATTTCGTCGCGGCGGTCGGCTGTCAGGGCATCTGCATCGACTGCGGAGTATGCCTTGAGGGCATCGCCGTAAAGCCCGCGGGTGAAATAATAGTCGCCTATCGAGCATTTCACATCCTCGCATCGGATTGATTCGGGATATTTGGCCAGATAAGCCTCCAGCAGGTCAAGGGCTTCGTCATCGCCCACAAAGAGGGTTGACATGGCTATATAGTAATGACCCTCCTCGGCCTGGGCCGGAGTAGCCCCGAGCCGGTTCATTCTCAGGAACTGGTCAATGCAACCATCGAAATTCTTATCATGATACATTGCCACACCGCGGTCATAATATCCCGCGGCATCGGCGCCGTTGATTCCCGCCGAGGCCCCGCTGAAGGCTTCCGCTGCAAGAACACCGGCTATAAGCAGTCGTTTCATAAGCACTTATGACGTTTCGTTCAATTCTTGGTTATATATATTTGTGCAAAGATACAACGCTTTTCGGTTTTTACATGCGTTTGGCTTACATTATTTCACGCCCGCGAATAGTGAAAAATAACGAAAAAATTCCATATTTCGCCGTAATGGCGTACCTTTGTAGTGTTATAAACTTATCCGAGATGCACTTTAAGCCCACATATTTACGGTTGATTCCGGTGATTGTCGTAGCCCTGCTCGCTGCGGCCTGCGCTTCGATGGGCCGTCCGGAAGGCGGTCCGCGCGATGAGACTCCCCCCGTCTATGTCCGTTCCAACCCCGCGCCCGGAGCCGTAAACGTGAGCCGTGACCGCATTGTCATTGAGTTTGACGAGAACGTCGAGATCAAGGACGCCATGAATAAGGTGGTGGTTTCACCCACCCAGAAAACCATGCCCAAGATTTCGGCCGTCGGACGCCGCGTGACCGTCAACATCATCGATACGCTCATCCCCGACGCCACCTATACCCTCGACTTCACCGATGCCATAGTCGACCTCAACGAGGGCAACATCCTCGACGGATTCGCCTTTGACTTCGCCACCGGCCCGGTGCTCGACTCGCTCTGCATATCGGGCATGGTGTTCCGGGCCGAAAACCTCGAACCGGCCCAGGGCATGCTTGTGGGCGTACATTCCAATCTCGCCGACTCCGCCATCCGCACTCTCCCCTTTGACCGGATCACCCGCACCAACCAGCTCGGCCAGTTCACCATCCGCAACCTCAAGGAGGGCACCTACAATGTGTTCGCCATCAACGATGTGAACCGCGACAACAAGTGGGACCGCTCGGAGGACATTGCCTTTCTGGGCCACGCTGTCAGCCCCTCGGCCGCCCGCGTCAGCCGCACCGATACCATCCGCACTGAAGCCGGCCTTGACTCGACATTCGTACATGAAGTCACCGAATTTCTACCCGCTGACCTGCTGCTGACCTGGTTCAATGAAAACTACAAGGCCCACTACCTGGCCAAATACGAACGCCGCGACCGTAACAAAATCTACTTCGAAATGGGCGCTCCCTCCGACTCGCTCCCGCAAATCACCATCCTCGGAGGCCCCTACGACGGACGCGATTTCAGCAAGCTCTCGGTGCTCAACGGCACCCGCGGCCTCGACACCCTTGAATACTGGATTACCGACACCTCGCTCATAGCCCTCGACTCCATAACCCTGGCTACAACCTATCTGCGCACCGACTCGCTCGAGCGCGTAGTATGGAACACCGACACCCTGCAGTTCAACATACGTCCCAAAAAGGACAAAGACAAGAAAAAAGATGCTCCCAAGGTAATCAACGAAAACCCCGACTCGGCCACAGTCCCCCCACTGCCACTGCTGAAAATCAAGTCGCTCCTCCCCTCCACCGCCGAAGTCTACTCCGGGATAGCCATCGAGACTGACCAGCCCATAGCATCGTTCGCCGACTCGGCAGTAAGGCTCGAGATGATGGTCGATTCCACATGGACGGCCGTCGCCCCGCCACGACTGCAGATCACTGACTCGCTGCGCCCCATGCGCCTCGAAGCCTCCTACACCTGGGAGCCGGGCGGCAAATATCGCCTGAGCGTCGACACCCTCGCCGTCACCGGCATCTACGGCCTGTGGAACGGCAACTGGAACTATGAGTTCACTGTGCGCAAGCTCGAGGACTACGCCAACCTCACCATCGACATCTCCGCCATTCCCGCCGGCGCCAAAGCCATGGCCCAGCTTGTCAACACCTCCGACAAGCCCGTCTACACCGTGCCCGTAGAAAACTCCAAAGCCATATTCCGCCACCTCACCCCCGGCACCTACTACGCCCGCCTGTTCATCGACTCCAACGGCAACGGCAAGTGGGACACCGGCAACCTCGCCGACTCCCTCCAGCCCGAGGACGTGTACTACATGCCCAGGAAAATCGACCTCAAGAAGAACTGGGACGTACAGCTGGCCTGGAACCTCGACGAAACTCCCGTCGACCTCCAGAAACCCGCCGCCATAAAGAAAAACAAGCCCAAGAACGGCCCCGGGGACAATCAGGACCCGGAGGAAGTGGACGACCAGTATTACGACGAGTTCGGCAATCCGGCCGTTGACCCCGACGACCCCTTCGGCAAGCGTAAGGGCCAGCGCTACAACAACCTCAACTCGCGTGACAACATGTATAACGGCCAGAACGCAGGCTACCGCTCCTCGGGCCGTATGCGATGACCGCTATCCTTCTCAATAACCACCATACCATGTCAACCGAAAAAAATAACATACAGCGGGTTTTCCCCTCCGAACCTACACTGCGGCGCCTGCCGTGGTATCTGGCCTACGTGTCGCTGCTGCGCTCGCGCAACATCGAATACGTCTCGTCAACCTCCATTTCCAAGGACATCAACGTCGACGCCTCACAGATAGCCAAGGACCTCTCGGTACTCGGAATCAAAGGCAAAACCCGCATAGGCTACGAGGTGAAGGCCCTCGAGTCAGCCCTCCGCGAATTTCTCGGCTTCTCATGCAGCCACAACGCCGTGATGATAGGCGTAGGTTCCCTCGGCTCGGCCCTGATAGCCGACACCGGCCTCGAACGCTTCGGCCTCAACATTGTGGCCGGCTTCGACATCAACCCGGACGTCGTAGGCACCACTATCAAGAACGTGCCGATATTCCATATTGACGAGCTCCCGAGCCGCGTGGCAGCCTACCGCGCCGGAATAGCCATCGTGGCCGTACCCGTCGAAGTGGCCCAGCAGACCGCAGACCGGGCCGTCGATGCCGGCGTACGCGCCCTCTGGAACTTCACACCCTTCCGCATACTCGCCCGTCCCGGCATAGTGATCCAGAACACATCCATCTACGCCCACCTGGCAGTGATGTATAACCGTCTGTCGTCGCAATCCGAATCCCGCCGATGAAAACCCTCCTCACTGACCGTACGCCCGACACCGCGCTCCTCCTGCCTCCGGCCCTCACACTGATGGCCGACTCGGCCGTCACCCCCGACTCCAAGCCGCTCTTTCTCCCCGACTTCAATCCCGAATGGATGGCCGAGATCCATGTGGCCGTGCGCATCAGCCGCCTCGGCAAGAATATCGCGGCCAAATTCGCCCCGCGCTATTACGACGCCGCCACCATAGCTCTCCGCCTGGTGCCCGTGGCCCTCAGGGACGAACTCGATGAAGCCCGCCGCAGCAACGGGCTCCTCGGTCTGTTTGACAATGCCGTGAGCCTCGGCTCATGGGTGCTCCTCGACAGACTGCCCGAAGGTCCCCTCACAGTCACGGCCAATGATTTCTCACAGACCGTCACTGATTTCCGGGAAGCTGCCGGCCTCACCGTCGAGGCCATCAGCCGCTACACCACCCTCAAGACCGGCGACATCATCAGCCCCTATCGCCTCGCCCCCACCATCCTGATCCAACAGGGATCCGCTGTCACAGCATCCCTGGCCGGCATCCCCTGCCTCAACGCGCGCATCAAATAATCACCTCAGCAGGGCAATAATCACGAGGTTTTTCAGTTATATCTTTTGTAAGAGCCGCCATTGCAGGCTCACAGCTCTAATAAACCTCTCACTGATTATTGATGAACAAGTTCCTTATCAGCTTCATTCTGGCAGCCTTCACCCTGGCCGGCAGCGCCTCAGCCTCCGCCCAGGACAACGGCATCAAGGATGACTTCAACCCCATACAGACCGGCGTCAACTCCCTCAACATCGCCCCCGACGCCCGCGGCGCCTCGATGGGCGACATCGGCGCGGCCACCGACCCCGATGCCAACTCACAGTACTGGAATCCCTCGAAATACGCCTTCGCCTACAGCCGCGGCGCTGCCTCGCTGAGCTACACCCCCTGGCTCCGCAAACTCGTCAACGACATCTTCCTGGCCAACCTCGCCGGCTACTGGAAACTCGGCAGCAACGACAACCAGGCCCTCAGCGCCTCGCTCCGCTACTTCTCGCTCGGCGAGGTGACCACCCGCAACCCCGGCGAGACTGCCGGATCAGGCCAGACTCTGAACCCCTACGAAATGTCGTTTGACCTCGGTTATTCCCGCAAACTCTCCGAAAAGTTCTCCATGGGCGTAGTGTTCCGCTACATCTTCTCTGACCTCGGCTTCTCCGACTCCTACGCCGGCGACCAGAACACCGGCGCATCGGCCTTCGCCGCCGACATCTCGGGATATTTCACCACCTACCCCATCATAGGACGCAATGAATGTCAGTTCTCCTGGGGCTGGAACATCTCCAACATCGGTACGAAGGTATCCTACAACCACGGCGAGGACCCCGCGTTCCTGCCCACCAACCTGCGCCTCGGCGCCATGTTCGCCTTCCCGCTGGCCGATTACCACACCCTGGCGCTGTCAGTTGACCTCAACAAGCTGCTCGTGCCCACCCGTCCCCGCCTGAAGGACTATCAGGAGGAGGGCAAGAGCGACATCGACGCCGAACGTGAATATAACGAGGCTCTCGAAAAATGGGAAAACATGTCGCCTATCACCGGTATCTTTAAATCGTTTACCGACGCTCCCGGCGGCTTCGGCGAGGAGCTCAAGGAGATCACATGGTCACTCGGCGCCGAGTATAACTACAACCAGCAGTTCTTCCTCCGCGCAGGCTATTTATACGAAAACGCCATGAAGGGCAACCGTCAGTATTTCAGCATGGGCGCCGGATTCTCGCTCAACGTCATCCGTCTCGACGCCGCCTACATGATAGCCACGGCACAGACCTCCCCCCTCGACCAGACTCTCCGATTCACCCTCTCGTTTGACATGGACGGCCTCCGTGACCTCTTCGGCCGCCGCAGATAACAGCTTATTTACATGATCGACTTCCGCACCGGCAACGGCTTCGACGTCCACCGCTTCGCTCCTGACCGCAAGTTATGGCTCTGCGGCGTGGAGATACCCCACACACTCGGCCTCCTGGGCCACAGCGACGCTGACGTGGCGCTCCACGCGCTCTGCGACGCTCTGCTCGGCGCCGCCGCCCTGCGCGACATCGGCTTCCATTTCCCCGATACCGACCCGGCCTACAAGGGCGCCGACTCGCGGGTGTTGCTCCGCCGTGTGGTGGAACTGCTCGGCAAGAAGGGCTATGCCGTATCCAACGTCGACGTCACCATCATAGCCCAGGCCCCGAAACTCTCGCCTTACATCGAACGGATGCGTCAGACCGTGGCCGCCGACCTGGGCCTTGACACTGACCGCGTGTCGGTCAAAGCCACCACCACCGAACGCCTCGGATTCACCGGACGCGGCGAAGGCATAGCCTCAATGGCTTCCGTCCTCATTTTCAAAGCTTAGTATATAGTAAAATGCAGGCCCCGGTGCATCAACGCATCAGAGCCTGCTATCTGCTATGAATTGGGGATTATCAGATTGTCACACGCCTGGTCACCGATCCAGCCTTCAGCAGATAGATGCCTCGGGCAGGGAGTTTGAAGCGGTAGATGCCCGGCTGCAGGGTGTCCTGCGCCACGAGCTGGCCGAGGATGGTAAAGATTTTGATGTTGGTGCGCTGACGCATAACTACCACATACACATACCCTTCCGAGGCGTGAGTAAATATCTCGTCGTCAGAATCGGCCGATACTGACTGCAGGGAATAGGATGTACCGGGGATGCGGTCAACCTCCTCCCAGGTGCGCGCGCCGATGACCTCGCCGGGACAGATAGCCGACAAAGCCAGTACAGCAGTCAATATGATGTGTTTCAGGCGCATTTCAGTCAGGTTGCATTATTTCGGGCTCAAAGTTACCAATTTTTCGTCACACATCCGCTATACTGCGCCGTTTTTAACGTCAGAACTTGCGCATGGTCAGCACCGTGCCGCAGCTGAGGTCCTCGAGGATCAGAGTCGACGAGGTCAGTTTCCTCACCTCAAACACCACGGAGAAGTCCGTGTCGAGTTCCTCCGGCACCACAATGCCCCAGTATTTCAGATAGCGGGGATCCTGGTCGGGGAAGCTGAGCTTTATCAGATTGTCGGTCTGCTCCATATTGGCCACATAGTTGATGGCGCCCCACGAGGTGAGCTCGGCCGTGTGGCGGTAGAAGCAATAATAGCGTTCACCGGGGTCGGTGACAGTGCCGTCGGCATATTCCACGCTCACCATACGCCACTGGTGGTCAAGGGCCTTGTCGGTGGGAAGCTCGCGACATGAAGTCACATTGGCAAGGATAGCCACCGAGGCTATCAGAATCATAATCCACTGTTTCATAACCATCCTGATTTAGAGATTGTAAACATGGCGCCGAAGCTTTTGCCAAGGAGGCGCCCGCCGTCGGCGCCGATGCTGATGCGGGCGGCCCAGCCGGGCAGGCGCGAAGGATGCCAGGTGGCCTCTACAAGGGCGTTGAAATTGTGAAGCACTGTGCTTGTGGGGTATTTGTAGGTGCCCCAGGAGCGGGTATAGGACAGGAGCACACGGTAATCGAGGTCGCGCAGGGGCGAGCCCTTGAATCCGAAATGGTGACCCTTGATGCGGTTGTGATAGAAGCCGAGGGTATGGTCAGAGTTGTAGATCGGGGATATCAGCAGGGGGTTGCCGAGACCCATGCCCCAGTGCTCCCATGAGGGGTAGAGGTAATGGTTGTAATAGTCGTCGCGGCCGCTCACCTGCTCGGGAATGGCGGGGGTATGGTCCCAGTACACGGGGCCGCTCTGATCCTTGGTGCAGAGATACTCGTAGACAAACTCGCTGATTACGGGATTCTTCGGCACATTCAGACTGAAACCCATCAGCATGTCGCGCCACGCAAAGTCAAAGAGCATCTGCGAATGATCGTCGAAATAGTGCTGATAGTAGACCGAGAGGGCCCAGGGGGAGTCCTTGCGGTGCCATGTGGCGGCCAGTGACCACTGTCCCACATGGTTGCCGAGCACATTGGTGAGCTCTCCCTCCTGGATTGGATCGTTGGTGTCGCCGCCGGCCATCGGCACAATCACCTTGATGATATCCTTGATACCGTGGGGCAGATGCACCACCACGCGGTTGCCTTTGGTATCGAAGGTGTAGACCGTGCCGCCGAACTGCGAGCCCATCTCCAGTCCGCCCTCCACCGTCAGCGGGAAGCGGTCGGGGTTACCGCCGCGCAGGAAGAGGCCTTTGCTGTGAAACAGCAGATTGTCGGTCCAGATGCCGTCGGGGCCCACATGGCTGCGCTGCCAGCGGTCATCGGTAAACATGCCCATGGATATGTAGCCCTTGGCGGCGAGCCATTTCTTGGTGAGGGGCACATAGTTGTAGTCGCGCATCTCGAGCATCACCTGTGGCACGGGGCGCGCGTTCTGCGAGAAGGTCATGCTGCCCGAGCTGAGCTCTGACCGGATGATGCTGCTTGACCATTCGCGGGAGCCTGCGGTGAGGCTCAGGCTGCGGTAACGCACTCCGGCATAGAGCTGCTGCACCACAAACGACGAGGTGAAATTATAGGCCACGGCCAGGTCGACGCCCGCCTCCCAGGAGAAGCGGCGGTCATACTGCGCTTCGCGGAACATGCCTGCGCGGAGATAGCCGAAGTCGGAGCGTACTGACGACAGGCCGAAGCGATTGTTGCTCAGCCAGAATGGGGCATGATCGCCCGTGCTGACCTCGGCTGTGGCCTCCACATGGTAGCGGTACACGCTGTCAGGCAGCTCGAGGGCCGCGGCGCTGAATGTTGCGAGCGAAGCGGCGCTTGCGAGTAATATCTTGGGAATTAAATGCATAGCGATAAAATGACGTTTTGCGGAGTTAGCGGAGCGACATGTCGGTCAGGCGGCAGCCGCGGAGGAAATCGGCCACCGGCATACGGCGCTTGCCCTGGGCCTGCACCGAGAGCAGCTCGAGGCGCCCGTCGGCGCAGTCAACCCATAAGCGCAGATCTGCGCTCACGGTCACGCGGCCGGGGATCAGCGGATCTGTTACCGGCTCCGCCACGGCGGTGGTGAAAATCTTAAGGGTGCCTTTCGGATCGCCGGACTCGCAAAGCTCGGCCCAGGCGGTGGGATAGGGCGAGAGCCCGCGCACCAGATTGTGGACCTCGCGGGCCGGACGGCTGAAATCGAGGTGACAGGTATCCTTGAATATCTTGGGAGCGGGCGAGGGCTCGGCGTCGGTAATCATTGACTGGGGCGTGGATGTGAGATTTCCCGAAAGGATGCGGTCAATGGTCTTGACGGTAAGATCGGCGCCGAGGGTCATCAGGCGGTCATGCACCGAGCCGGCATCGTCCGTCGGGAGTATCTCTATCTCCTCGCGGTCAATGATGTCACCGGTGTCAATCTCATGCTGAAGGAAGAATGTGGTGACGCCGGTGCGAGTGTCGCCGTTGATCACGGCCCAGTTGATTGGGGCGGCGCCGCGGTAGCGGGGCAGCAGCGAGGCGTGGAGGTTGAAGGTGCCGAACCGCGGCATTGTCCACACCACCTCGGGGAGCATACGGAAGGCTATGACCACGAAGAGGTCGGCGCCGAAGGAGCGGAGTTCATTGACGAACTCCTCATCCTTGAGCCTTACGGGCTGCATCACCGGCAGGCCGGCTTCGAGGGCATATTGCTTGACGGCGGGCATCTGCAGGTGCTTGCCGCGGCCTGCGGGCTTGTCAGGGGCGGTGACAGCGGCCACCACATTGTAGCCACCCTCCACCATTCGGCGCAGGCTCTCTACTGCAAAGTCGGGTGTACCGAAAAACACTATCTTGAGTTGGGATTTTTCCATATCTGTAAATGAAGTTTTTAGCAAATCCTCTCTAACATGAGGTAATTTTTGCAAAATTAGCAGAAATTCGCGAATTCAATGCCCAAAATTGCGTAACTTTGTAAAAAATAAAACCTTAAAAGTAAACCATAACTTCAAAATTCAGTCAATGAAAGCTTTATTATCTCTTCTTTTGCTCGGCTCCTCGCTGGGGGCGGCAGCCACCGATCCGGTTGACTACGTCAGCGTACTGGTGGGCACTCAGTCGAAATATGAGCTGTCGACCGGCAACACCTACCCCGCCATCGCAATGCCGTGGGGCATGAATTTCTGGACTCCCCAGACCGGCAGAATGGGCGATGGCTGGACTTACTCCTACACCGCCGACCAGATCCGCGGCTTCAAGCAGACCCATCAGCCCAGCCCCTGGATCAACGACTTCGGCCAGTTTGCCATCATGCCGGTGACCGGCGATGTGCGCTTCGGCGAGAACGACCGCATGAGCTGGTTCTCCCACAAGGCCGAGACCGCCACACCCTACTACTATAAAGTCTATCTCGCCGACCACGATGTGACTGTCGAACTCACGCCCACATCGCGCGCCGCCGCCTTCCGCATCACATATCCCGAATGTGAACTGTCGACCCTGGTTGTCGATGCCTTCGACAAGGGTTCGTCAGTGAGCATCGATGCCGCCAACCGCCGCATCACCGGCTACTCCACCAAGAATTCCGGCGGTGTGCCCGACAATTTCCGCAACTACTTCGTGATAGAGTTCGACACCCCGTTCACATACGTGGCCACCGTGGCCGACAGCGTCACCACTCAGAGCGTGACCGAAGTCACCGCCGACCATGCGGGCGCTATCGTGGGCTTCCCCACCCATAAAGGCCAGGTGGTCAATGCCCGCGTGGCCTCTTCGTTCATCAGCCCCGAACAGGCGCTGCTCAACCTCCGCGAACTCGGCGACGGCAACTTTGACCGCATCAAGGCCGAGGGCCGCGAAAACTGGAACAACCACCTGAAACGCATCGAGGTGACCGCCGACATGGACCCTCAGGGCGTGGACCACATGCGCACCTTCTACTCCAACCTCTACCGCACGATGCTCTTCCCCCACGCGTTCTACGAAATTGACGCCCAGGGCAACCCTATCCATTACAGCCCCTACAACGGCGAGGTGCTCCCCGGCTACATGTTCACCGGCACCGGCTTCTGGGACACCTTCCGCGCCCTCTTCCCGCTGCTCAACCTCATCTATCCCGAACAGAACGAGAAGATCCAGGCCGGCCTTGTCAACGCCTATCTCGAGAGCGGCTTCCTGCCCGAATGGGCTTCGCCCGGCCACCGCGGCTGCATGGTCGGCAACAACAGCGCCTCGATAGTGGCCGATGCATGGCTCAACGGTCTAAAGGGCTACGACATAGAGAAACTATGGGAAGCCGTGACATCCGACGCCCACAAAGTGCATCCCACGGTCAGCTCCACCGGCCGTCTCGGTCATGAATATTACGACAAGCTGGGCTATGTGCCTTACAACGTGGGCATCAACGAAAGCGCCGCCCGCACTCTTGAATATGCCTACGACGACTGGTGCATCTATCAGCTCGGCAAAGCCCTCGGCAAATCGAAGAAGGAACTCGCTCCCTACGCCAAAAATGCCCTCAACTACGAAAAACTCTTTGACCCCGAGCACAATCTGATGCGCGGCCGCAACGAGGACGGCACATTCCAGTCGCCATTCAACCCGCTGAAATGGGGCGACGCCTTCACTGAAGGCAACTCGTGGCACTACACCTGGTCAGTGTTCCACGACCCGCAGGGCCTCATAAACCTGATGGGCGGCGAGAAGAACTTCAACACCATGATGGACTCGGTGTTCGCCGTTCCGCCGGTGTTCGACGACAGTTACTACGGATTCCCCATCCACGAAATCCGCGAAATGCAGATCATGAACATGGGCAACTACGCCCACGGCAACCAGCCCATACAGCACATGATCTACCTCTATAACTATTCCGGAGAGCCCTGGAAGGCCCAGTATTGGGTACGTGAAGTAATGAACCGCATGTACAACGCCAACCCTGACGGCTACTGCGGCGACGAGGACAACGGCCAGACTTCCGCCTGGTATGTGTTCTCGGCCATGGGCTTTTATCCCGTAGCCCCCGGCACCGGCGAATATGTGCTCGGCGCTCCGCTGTTCAAGGAGGTGAAGCTCCACCTGCCTGATGGCAAGACTGCCACCATCAAGGCTGAGAACAACTCCGACGTAAACCGCTACGTCGAAGCGCTGACCATTGACGGCAAACCTTACGACGCCAACTTCATCACACGCAAGATGCTCTACACCGGCGCCACCCTCGACTTCACAATGGGCTCCCGTCCCAACACCGCCCGCGGCATAGCTCCCGATAGCCGTCCCTACTCGTTCAGCAACACTCCCGACGCTCCCAAGGCCAAAGCCAAGAAATCAAAGAAGTAACAATTTACCATCCCCGATACAAATCCCGGACAGCTCACTGTCCGGGATTTTTTATTATTTGTCATGGTAAGAATGTCAATGTTCTCCTGATGTCGATTCGGCTTTGGGCCGCGGGGACATCTGCCGCTCAGGCCACTGCCCGGATGGGGTATATGGCGGAGCAGTCACTCTCTTTTGGGGCGAGGAAATTACTTTCAGCCAGGGCGGGCGCTACGTATGAGACTGCTGATTTTATGCCTTATTTTGAGAGTCTTTAGGGTGCCGACGTGAT